>Ga0335395_10000178_pt1 | contig 41554 bp, 45 predicted proteins | sample MAT02_FD_205744 | JGI IMG/M metagenome (GOLD analysis project Ga0335395, IMG submission 205744) | Freshwater microbial communities from Lake Fryxell liftoff mats and glacier meltwater in Antarctica - MAT-02 (spades assembly) (version 2) ... | reverse complement strand
TTTTGGGATTCTCGTGGACGGGCTTAGACCTTACTGAACAAGGGTTTCAGCCATTTCGCTGCCGATTACATTTTCTCGTCCGATTACTGGCTCTCCTACTCCGATTCCGGTCTGCCTTTTCCCTGAAATGAACATTCGGGGAAAATAGAAAAAAGACAACAAATGTCAAAACACTCACCCCTATTTCCGACTCTGCCTATCCCTTGTGCCGTGATTAACGATGATGCCATTGTTGTCATGGCAAGTCCTCGGTTCCTTGAACTGGGTTACATAGTCGGCGAAGTATTCAAGGAACGCTGGATTGATCGATGCCTTACTTCGTCCCAGCCTGAGATGACAGTGGAGCAATGTCTCAATGGGACTCATTGGCAAATCCTCGTTAAGAAAGGAGAGGGGGAACTTATCCTTCTTTACACTGACATCTCAAAGATTATCGAGGACAAACTAAGCCAAGAGGAATTCAGTAGAACAGTTCTCCGACATGATGCTATGACGCATATTACCGCTATCAGCTTTTTCACTGAAATACAATGCCTTGGCTGGGAGCAGAAAACAGGCAAGGCAATCACTGATCTCATTGAACTCCTTGAGCATAGTTCCCTGCTAATCGGAGCAAGTCGGACAGTGGCTCAACCTGTGGTACTTAGTGAATTAGTCACCCTGTCAGTGGAAAGACTCTCCCCCTCAATCCCTGAGAACACTAAGATAATCATTGAAGGCAATGGGCAGTATGTCATCGGAGACAAAGCCCGATTAGCTCAAGTAACACTGAACCTACTGGGCAATGCCATTAAGTTCCAACCAAAGTATGAAGGGCACTCTCCGATTGTCAAGGCGACCATTGCCACCGAGGATATCTACGACATTCCCCACGTAACAATGACTGTCGAGGATAATGGCATTGGGATTCCCGAAGAGTTCATTGAGAGGGTCTTTGAGCCTAGATACAGGTTGCATTCTACAGATCAATATTCAGGGTCAGGGTTGGGTCTAGCTATAGCGAAGCGGGTCGTACAACAACACAGTGGCGACATCTCGGTTTCAAGCATCGAAGGCGAAGGCACTAAAATTATAGTTAGGATTCCTAGAGATGGTAAACGTATTAGTCATTGAAGACGACGCAAATATGCAGACGATCATTCGCTGGATAATCGAAGAGTTCAGTGCTTCCAGTGGTATAGTCGCCTATCCCGAATTCATAACCGATGGCAGGAAGGCTTGGCGTAATCTCAGGGAGCGACCATTTGATCTGATTCTCCTTGACTTGAGCCTGCCCTTAATGACCGGGTTTGAAATACTGGAGTTGGTCCGTCCGGGCATCTACACACCCATCATCGTCTTGTCCTCTTCCAGTGAGAACTCTGACGTGGCAAAAGCCTATCTCTTAGGAGCCAACGCTTACATCCACAAATCAGGGGTAAAGAAACTAAAGACATCACTCAAAGCTACCCTCTCTTATTTTCTCGAACACTCCCTACTACCATGCCCTCTATACTAATCATTGATGACACTGCTTCCAACCTAGAAGCTCTCAGCCACAGAATCGAGAGAGCCAAGTCTAGCCACGTCATTTGTTGCGAGACTATGGAACAAGCCCACACCGCCATTGACAACTTCCCTGATATCTGGCTTGTCTTCCTAGACTTGAGGATGCCGGGAGTTGACCCCCAACATAACATCGCCAGTCTGCGGATGAGGCTCAAGGAGGTGGGCAACAACATCGCAGTGATCTACTCGATGTCAATGTTCCCCGATGAGTCTCAAGGAACCGATGGAGACCTCCCGTACAACCTCAGCACTCAGGGACTAATCTTGCCGGGAGTAGGCTCTGCACCGGATGTTACAACCGTGTTAGCTATCGCAGAGAATGCTTCCCTTCTTAAGCAATTGAAGGAGAGGATAAAACAGATCGATGAGAAGCCAACGAATCTCAGTGTTAATTCAGTGACTATCAGCCAGTTCATCTCGTGGCTAAAATTGAACCCTTGGATTCTCGGATTCCTTAGCCTATTGGTAACTTTGCAGATAGACGGGCTGATTAAGTTGCTTCAGTATGTCCGAGACAAATTAAGCGTAATAGGCTAGGATGAGGTTGTAACAACCATTTGACGGGCTTAGTATGTCTAATCGTAATAGCAAGCTCCTGAAGGGACACCATTCTCAATGGCAGTCTCAACCGACTACGGTAATCCGTATTCCCAATGAGTTCAAGGACAGCCTTCTTTCCTTGGCAAAAGACTGGGATGAACACAGCCATTTCAATCGTCCCAGTTTCTGTGTGACCCCGATAATTTCTAGGCTGACTCAGAAGGCTAGGGATTCCTTGGTTGTCAATAATCTTAATCTGGGGAGGAAAGCGGCTCACCAAGTAGCTCAACATCCCCTCTGTCCTTTCCCTTATCTCGACATGGAGCAGCAGGCTTTTCTAGCATTGACCTTAGCGGCTGACAGATTCAACCCAGACAGAGGTATTAAGTTCTCCACCTTTGCCACCCACCAACTCAAGGGCAGGCTTCTCCACTACATCAGGGATAAGGGGCAAGCCGTCAAAGTCCCTAGGAATTTCTATGAGTTGTATTTCAAAGCCATCAAAACAGACAGGGTTAGTGGATCAAAGAAGAAGACCGCCGAAGCTCTAGGAGTTGACGTGGCAGACATTGACCTTGCCGTTCAAGCCGTGGAAAACTGTGGGGCAATGAAGACAGGGGTGATAGAAAATATCGACCAGTCTTCCTTCTATTACGAGAATGGAGAACTGGTCGAATTTGGTGAACTGGAGATTAAAAGACCTAGTGGTTCCTCAATCGACAGTTGGCTTAGTCGTGGTCAGTTCGATCTTCTTGCCCTTAGAGTCGAGCTTCTTGGTATCAGCGTCAAGTTCAGACAAGCAACCAAAGGAAGCCAAGGAACTCGCTGAACTATCGGGGAGCTCTATGATCTCCCCTACTTCGTACAATCTGTCAAACGTGCAAGCAATCTCTACTTTGTATTTACGCATGGTCGCTTAGGTGGTTCCTATACCAGTTGATTTCGTGTGGCTTCAGTATAGCTGAAACCTCGCTCCAGAGTTTTACGATGTCCCGATCAGGCAATAGACCCAAGAGTTTTGTCAAGGTCATCATCAAAGAGGCATCGTGGGCAATGATAGCGTGGGAAACTGCAACGAGAAGGTCTTGGTGCTTCATGTTCATATTTTAGCTGTTTTGCTCGAAAAAAGCCCTCTGAGAATGCGCTGAGAACAACGATAGGCAATGCCCCTACGTGATTCTATCTAAGAAATCTGAGCCGACTGAGGAAGCAGAGAGCCAGAACATAGATAACGAAGGCTGAAACCCGCTCCTAGAGCCGATGCTAGGATGGCAATCTGAAGTTGTCACGTCAATTTCAGCCCTCAAGCCCTGAAACCAACTCCTAGACTCTGCTCTAGCCTTTCCAGTCGATGTGACAACTTCAACTCCGAAGCAATCACAGGGCGTGAGAGCTTCAAAACCCTTGCCCTCTTTCCGAGGTTCTCCACTTTGCCTTCAAAGACTATTCAATGAAACCCATGACCAGAGCCGATGTTAGCCCAGATTCCCTTGAAGCTCTCCACCTTGAAAATATCCCAAACCTCAGCTTCCTTTGGCTCTCCGGTTCCTGTTCTTCTCTTGGGGAATATATATATGAGACTTCAGCGAGAGGCTGACGACTCCAGCGAGATGCTGAATTAACCTTTCGTTTGAGAGAAAAAATGGCTAACGATCTAAGTGCAATTATTCCGCAAATCCTAGCTCAAGGGTTAATGGTTGTCCGTGAAAACGCAATCATGGCTAGACTAGTCAGAACCGACTTTTCCAATGAGGTCTCCCGGTCAGGTGCTAGCATCGACTTTCCTATTGCTTCACCGATGGGCTTGGCTGACGATGTTATTCCTGGACCAATCCCCATTGCTCCCCCTGATGTTGTTCCAACCATTGCTCAAATCAAGTTGAATCGATGGGTGAAGAAAGACTTCGTTTTGACTGACAAAGAAATCACCGAGCTAAGACCAGACTTCCTACCCCTGCAACTAGAAGAAGCCGCTCGTTCTATCGCTAACACGATGGACATCGACATACTTCGCTTGTTCCAGTTCGTCTCTAACTCCGTAGGAACTGCTGGCACAACTCCTTTCGCTCAAGAAAGTGGGGCTACTCCATTCCCTACCCATATGGGCTTAGGGATCACTCGTCAAGCTCGTATTCTGTTAGCCAATGTCAGCCAAGCGGATCGTCGCATCGTCCTCAATCCTGACGCTGAAGCTAACGCTTCCATGCTTCCCCAGTTCACCAGTGCTGACAGAGCGGGAACTGACATCTCTATCCGAGAAGGACTCATTGGTCGGAAGTTAGGTCTGGATTGGTATGCTAACCCTAACGTGTTAACCCATACACGAGCCCTAGCTGGGACTATCACCACTACTGGCACTGCTAACGTTGCTGGGTCTAAGTTGCTCAATGTTACCGGAGTTACTACTCCTCCTAACGCTGGCGACTTGTTCACTATCGCAGGTGATCCTAGACCTTACACTGTGGCTCCCGGTTCTGTCAGTTCCACGACTCTCGCAGTATCCCCTGCTCTTCGTCAGAACTACGCTGCTGGCACTGCCCTAACTGTCATAGCTACTGGAACTTCTGTCCAAAACTTGCTGTTCCACCGTGATGCTTTCGGCATAGCTGTAAGACCTATCGCTGATCTCAACGTGGGCAATGCTAGCATGGAAACCTTTGTTGACGATGTTTCTGGAATCTCCATGAGACTAGAAATGACTCGTGAAAACAAACAGTACAAATTCTGCTTCGATGTTCTCTACGGAGTCGGTGTACTTCGCCCTGAACTCGCTGTTAGAGTCCTTGGGTAAATAACGATGAATCCAACCACTAACGGAGGTTCGCCAGTCGTAGTCATTGAGTCAGATATTCGTCCTGACCTAGGATACATTATCATCAATGAGTCAGACTTCGATCCCACAAAGCACAAGCTGTATGACCCTACGAACCCCAAGGCAAGACCACTTACTTCTACTAAAACCACTAAGCCTCCAACAAAGGCTACCCCCAAGGAGGTGATACAAAGTTAGTTGTCAATGAATGGAATCAGTGTTACCATAGAGAAAGTTCATTGGTGTTCCCCTTAGTCCAAGACCTGTCCCAACGATGAGACGGGTTTTTGGTTTTTATGACAAACAATATAGGTAAGTGCTGTTATAATAGAAGCACTTGCCCTGAGAAGCTCCGAAGAAGCCCGTCCCATTTATGAGGCGGGTTTCTTTTGCCAAGGAGTTCCTAGAATCTCAAGTCGGGAGCGTTTACTCACATCTGAGGTAACGCTCAATAACCTACTAAAACCACATATCAAGCTATGTCGAAAACCAAGACACCAGAGTATCGAGCTTGGACGCAGATGATCACGTCGGCAAATAAGATCAGACAGCTTCCCCCCGAAGAAAGGAGAGCCAGTGCTGAGATACAATCAAGCTGGTGGGAGTTCGAGAACTTCTTAAAGGACATGGGGAAACGACCTGAAGGATTTGAGTTCTACCGGAAAGAAAAGGAACTCCCTTGGTCAGCCAGCAATTGCAAGTGGATAAGCACGGCTGAGAGGCGCAGGAAGCCCATTTCCACTAGCCACCTTATTGAGTACGAGGGTGAGATCAGGACTGTTGCTGACTGGAGTTCAAAGCTATCCGTTCCCTGTTACACGGTCTATGAAAGACTTAGGAGAGGTTGGACTCCCACCGAAGCTCTGACCACAGATTTTATAAGACACAAAAGAAGGACTCCGAGTTCTCGATGGGATTTCCTTGAAGTCCTTGATTGAAACTAAAACCGAGAACTTCGACAATGACTCTCTCCGTTAGGCTTTGAAACCCAATGGCTGAGGGATTCCTAGGATTCCCTCGGTTCGACTGTCAAAACCAAAACCGAGAACTTCGTTTTACTCCCACAAATGTCGAACTGGAAACCTATTCACCGAAAGGCTTTGAGTACCTTGAGGGGGCAGAGAGTGGGCGAACTAGATTTGATTCTGTGTCAGGTTCTATAGTTCCCTGCCAGAGAGACTCCTAGGAGATTCAGTGTAATCCCGTTACAGGAAAACTCGTAACGGGTACAACTTATCCCCTGCCGTGAGGAACGGGGAACCCAATGATATCAAGGGTTTTCGTTCCTCAAATGCCCACCCATGAGGAACGAGAATATTGATCCTGAGTTCTCAAAACTAAAAAGCCTCAGCTACTGGCAAAAACCCAACCACTTCTACTTGGCTCTCCGGTCTGATTCTGGGGAAAATAGAATCAAAACACTGATATGCCTGAAGTCTCTCATGGGGTTGATGCCCGAAATGATATCTGTCTCGCTGTCGCTGCAAGGATTAACTTTGGCACGACTGTCGCCCTTCCTCGATTAGCCGTGTTTAGTGCAGCGAATGTTCTCTTAGTAGAAATCCCGTTGTCTGCTTCGTCCTTTGCCACGCCAGCATCGGGGAGCATGACACTCAACGCTTCCCAAGTAGGCATCGCTGTAGCCACAGGAGTAGCAGCCCAAGGTAGGTTCACTAATCGAAACAACGTAGTCTGTCTTATCGGAGACATCACGAACCCTGCCGGGACTGGAGCTATCGTTTCCCTTCCAACTACTAGTATTACTAACGGAGCCCCGATTGCTCTCTCAGGGGCTCCCATAACCTACAGCGCACCCGTTTAGTAGATGTTTAACTTCTCCTCTCCGTTCAGCCTAGGACTTGACCCCTTTGAGAATTGGTGGTTGGATGATCAGGCATCGCTAACCAATGGGGCAGGGCTTATATCAAGCTCTGCTTCGTTGTCGGGTGGATTGCAAACGGGAGTAGGTTTATCTGGTTCCTTGGTATCAGGGAACGCAACGTTAACAGGGCAAATAGTAAGCCCTCGACTAGAAGGTGGGGCTGGGCTAATCTCTGGTGGCTCTCAGCTATCCGGTGAGCTATCTTGGGGTCTCAACCTATCAGGGGCATTGACCTCAGGGAACTCTCAGCTATCTGGGGAACTCTCTTCGGGACTCAACCTGTCCGGGACTCTGACATCAGGGGATGCAACGTTAACAGGCTCCCTAAGTTCAGCACTGATTCAATCAGAGCCAGCTATTCTCTCAGGCGAGATGACGGTTCACCCTGTCCTCTTGGGTAACTTAGCCTCGCTGCCTTCTTTGTTATCAGGGAACATAGTCCCCGGAACTGCGATCCAAGGAAATCTATCATCTGGCTCTAGTTCCCTAACTGGTGAGTTCTCCGAAGGGACGAGGCTAGAGGGGAATCTAATCTCTGGCTCGGCTCAACTGTCTGGACAGTTCTCTCAAGGTGGAAACCTAGAGGGAGCTTTGAGTTCCGGGTCGGCTCAGTTAACTGGTCAGTTCGCCCAAGGCGGTTCGATGACCCTAGGGACTGGGTTAATCTCAGGGGCAGCCACCTTCTCAGGAACGCTGTCACCCATCATCGCCCTAGCAGTTCACATCGTAGTTCCTGCCTACAACCCATTCTCACCCATCTCAATCGGCGAAGTCCCCGCACTCCCTAGAGTCCCCGGCAATCAGCAGGGGATTTGTCCAACTCCTGTCTAGTTGCTAGAGACTGAGTTGAGAGCCAACCTAGGAGACAGAATCTCTGTAGTTATCACATTATTCCTGACTGGTAGATTCCGGCTAGACAATACAACTCCACCTTCAACTACATTCAGTCTGACACTAGGACTACCCACCGAGAAGTCCGAAGCGAAGACCACGTTGAGTACCAATGGATTCGTCACCACAGGACTCTCTGGGAGCGGAGTCAACGTTGTCATGTCGAAGATAAACTGAGTCACCTCGGTTTTGTTGGTAAGCGTTGACACAGCCGAAGCCGGAGGAGCCACAGTAATAGTTAGGAAACTAGTAGAGACAACCCCACAAAAATCCGTTACCTGAACCGAGACAACGTGGTCTCCGGGTGTCGTAGGAACCCCAGTGATAATCGGTGGGTAATTCGTGGTGGGATTAATGTTAACCACCTGTCCAGAGACCCCCATACCTACGGGGAGACCAGTGAAAACGTAGGAATAAGGGAAGGTTCCCCCCGCTCCTAGAACAGGTAGCGTGAAGTATTGTCCTTGAGGAACTACGACTGGCTCAGGGTAATTCATGGAAGTCAAGGTTCCCCCAGTTTCCCCTGTAGTGGGAATCCAGATTGGTAGCCTCTTATTTGGCTCGACTGGAGCGACAGCCCCTACATAGTTTCCAGTCCATGAAACCGACATCTCGTTTTCGGTGACGACAACGGCTGGGGCATCTAAGACGAACCTTCCGTTGTGGATATCGGCAACAGTGAATGGCTTATTGTTCGTTAGGTACTCAGTCGCCATTGGCATCGTTATCAATCGCTGACGGTAACGTTGATGGGCAAGTCCCCCCATTAGCTTTGCCAAGGATTGACATTCTGCCGAAGTATTCAATGTACTCGCAGAAATCACTGATTCCCTCTCTCTAAAGGCAGTGAAAGACACTTGGGCAAACCCAGTACTCTCCTTCAGTGCAATCTGGCACACTGGGCACTCGGAGTCTATCTTGTCCCAATTAGGAAAGGTTGTATTGTTCTGGCTCGTTGAGTCTCGACTAGACGCAACAAGTCCACTAAAGCTGTAGTAGTTCTCGTCTTCTGTGTAAGCCTTGCTTTGGACTTTGACGGTCTTTGCAGAGGAAACCGTCTGAGTCCGCTTCGATACTCTCTTGACGTACCTAGCCTCATTGCAAGGACATTCATCTGCTGGAACTCCATCGCCACCGATAGCTGAGAAGGTTCCAGAAGGAGTCTGCCATTCCTCTGTCGTTAGAGTATTAATATTTTGTTCCCACCTAATCTGTCCAGACTTAGTACCTCCCCCCTCTAACTTGGTGGCTTTGGTTCCACTGGCAAACAAGGTCGAGTACTCAGTCTTCTTATAGACCAAGATTCCCGACCCCGGCATTCCCGGTCTAACGACAGTGATGCCTCCGCCTAACCCTGACTGCACTGAGATTCCGGGGTTTAACTCCGAGTAAGTAACCAGAGTTTTCTCTGCTCCCGGTATTAATTGCTTATCCCCTTCAAAGGCTTCGGGCAAGCACAAGCCAAGTAATTTATCAACGACTGTCTCCTCAGCTTCTAGGAACCTTTTGTTATTGTATTTTTTCTTCGTGACAGTGACGACGGTTGTTACAAGCGTGGTGTTGCCTTCCTCTGTCTTAGGAAACACTGCGCCCAATGCTTGTTCCACCTTAGTCCTCCGAACCTCAGCCTGCCCATCGCTCCCAGATTGCTCCTGCCCGAAGAGAGGTTTCTTGACCAATACAGTAGTAGTCCGTGATAGCAGTACATTATCTGCGCCACCACCATCCTCACTAGAGAGGCTGCCAAACTCTTCAGAGATATCAGGGACACCTTCGGGTTCACCGTCACAGCTATTGAACTTCTGCCCAGTAGCTGTGATGGTCAGCTTCTCTGGGGGATAATCGGGAGAACGTTCCCTCTTGAAGCTCTCAACCAGATTCCTGTGTCTCCTAAGAGACGGTGAATGAGTCATCGGATATTTCTCAACCCTGACTACCTCACTGGGATCGACGTACAACCAGTATCCCCGTTCTCCTAGATAACCTTGAATCCACTGAATCCAACTCCCAGACGGCTTATCTGGTGGGACAGGTACGGAGCCGGGAACTTGGATTTGATAAGAAGTGACCCCGGCAGCCTTTAACCCAGTCTGCACGATCTCTTGGATTGTCACTGGCGCACATGGTTTGAAGTTCTGGGAATAGTCCTCAGCAGGTGAACGAAAATCAACGAGGGTCAGTATGTCGCCCAGTTCAGCTTCGCCAGTCATTGAGTCTTCATCATAGAAATACTCCATGATCCTCAACGTGGCAAACAGGGTATTCCTGAGAGTAACAGTGACTGGGAACTGTCCCCTAGCCCACCGAGTCGGATTGAGCAGATCGTCTAGGGATTCGAGAACTAGAGCCGGATCAAGAAGAGTAGAAAGAGTTAGAGAGCCAGTCCAAGATTGGGGAGTCATAATCTCTGTCATAGGTCTCTTCAGATTCAGTCCTTGAACGGCAGGAGTTATGTCCAAGTCTCCCACGAAAACCTTGAACCCATCGCCGACAGAGAAGTTCATCGAAGTCTGAGAGACTAAGCCGAATGTTCCTAGAACCATCTTTTTATATTATTTTCCCCGACTAAGTAGCCAAAACCCTAAACCTTCCCTTGGCTCTCCTATCTTGCCCCTCTTTTTCGGGGAAAATATAAGAAACAAGGACTATGGTTGCTTCCCTTGGAACGCTTCAAATAGGTGTAGGTTTAGATACCAGCGCACTAGACAGAGACCTAAAGAAATTAGAGTCTAGACTTAACGTAGCCTCGAAAGCATTCGGAAGTTTTGGGGGCTCTCAAGGCGTGGAGGCAGCCGTAGGGAAGTTAGCCCTCTCTGCTAACAATGGAGCCACTGCATTCAAGGCACTCGGAGACGCTGCACGGTTAGCCTTTGCTGGACTAGACAAGTCAAGTAGCCAAGGTGTTGATGCTGCTGTCAAGAGGTTCGCAGACCTAGAAGTAAAATTAAAGGACTTAGAGGCTAGGTTCGCAAAGGTAGGAACCAAGTCCCCCGGTAGTGGACAGTCGCCGTCTCCCTCGTCTCCCGGAGCCGCACAGTCCATCCCCGGTGTAATCCCAGTTTCTCCTTCAGCTTCGGATATCGGTGCTTCAGTAGCGGGTTATGGATTAATCGCCGAAGCCTCTAAGCAAGCCTTCGCAGCCGTCGCTGGTTATGCCACTGGCGGAGTTAAACTATTCCAATCATTCGAGAAGGGGCTAAATTCTTTCGCAGCCGTGTCCGGTGCTAGTGCCAGCGAGGTCTCTAAACTAAGCGGAGTAGCCCTAGAGTTAGCCAAGAATACAACGAAGACAGCCCCAGAAGTAGCAAGGGCTGCCGTGGAGTTGTCTAAGCTGGGTTTCTCAGCCGCCGACACCACTAAGGAACTAGGAGGGCTAGTATCTCTTTCTGAAGCTGCTGGTATCGGAGTTGAGGAAGCTGCCACGATTATCGGTGTTGGTAGCAATGTCTTTCAAAGAAGTGCCAAGGATATCGCTAACGTAGTTTCTGCGACATCGAGTGCCACGGCTGCAAATGCTACAGACATGCTCCAAGCCTTCTCAAAAGCTGGGGGAGTATTCAAAGAGAATAATCAGGATTTAGAAACCTTATCAGTCTCATTCGGGCTATTGAGGAGCGCAGGGTTCTCAGCCGAATCTGCGGGTACTGCACTGAAGACTTCGATGCTGAGTCTGGCTGCACCCAGTAAGGTCGGTGGTGAAGCCCTAGGAAAACTAGGCATTTCCGTTAGAGACTCTGAAGGGAACATGAGGAACTTCATTGACCTCATTCCTGAATTCAGGAATGCACTTGCTGGGGTTGCAACTGAAGACCGAGCGCAGATCACTAAGGACATCTTCGGAACCGAGGCTGCCCCAGCTATCTTGGGACTACTAGCCACGAACCAAGCCAAGATCGATGAAGCCAGAAGTAAGGTTTCTAGTGCTGCTGCTGGTGGAGTTGCCGCTCAAGAAATGGCTGCCAAGTTACTCGGAGGACTAGACGGCTCCCTGACGATGCTTAGTGGTTCTCTGGAAACATTGCAGTTGAAAGTAGGGGAATCACTGGCTCCTCTGCTGACAACGCTGGCAACGTCAGCTACTACGGTAGTCAATGCTTTCTTGGGACTCCCTGCCCCAATGCAGACTGCTGCGATAGGCTTTGCAGGGGCAGCCACAGCCGCAGCCGCTCTAGTAGCTTCTCTAGCTGTTGTCAATACTCTAGACATCGGTGGCAAACTTGTCCAAGGAGCAGGTCAAGCTCAAGCTCTATTCTTAAAAGCCAGCCAAGCAGTAGGTAGCTTCAGTATTGGCAGTGCTAGTGCCACTGGTTCGATCACCTTGTTCGGGAAGGCAAGTGTGGCAAGTATGTCTAGCTTCACGGCTAGTTCTGTTGCCGCTTTAGGGAGCATGGCTAAACTTGCAGCCGTAGCAGCCTTAGCAGTGGGAGCCGCTTACGCACTTAGCGAGGCTTGGAGAGGACTCCAGTTAGGACTAGGCAATAGCGAGGAAGGCAATGCTATCAGTGCTTCCACAGTAGCTCTAGGCGAGACCCTGGATCAGTTGAAGCTGGCTAACGGCGAGGTTGGTGCTGTAACTAGCAAATTAGCAGAGATGAACGCTGAAGGAGCTAATCTCTTCTCAGCCGAAAACCTACAGGGAATCTTTGATGGCATTGGTCAGTCATTGAAAGAGGGTGGTCCAATCGAGGTTATCCAAGATGTGATAAACCAGATACTGATCATCATCAAGGAGATGGACGCTCAGATCACTGGGGTCTTCGCTGGATTCCTTGAGAAGATTAATGGAATGATTCAGTCGGCTGCTCCTATCCTTAACTTGATTCCCGGTGGAAAGTCAATTACCGAAGGAGCCGCAGGTGCTTCAACTAATCTCAGGGCAGAAGCCACTCGACAAACAGCAGCAGCAGCCCAAGCGAAGGTTGATGCCACCTCTGACCTCGGAGGCGGGGACGGGCTAGTGCTAACCAATAAGCAGAGAGAGAATCAGATAGTAGTTGAGCAAACTGGCAAACTCCAAGAGAAGGTCAACCAGATAACTGAGCAAGGAACTAAACTACTCCTTGGCTACAGTATGGCTCAAGGAGATGCCACGAAGATCGGGGAACTCAGTGCTGCCCAGAAGGAATCTTTCGTAGCTAAGAGCAAGGAGCAAGTCAAGGCTATTGACCAGTCCATCGCTGCCCTGAAAAACTCTAAGCCTGTGGGCGAGGCTCAAACCGCTTCGGTCAAAGCTCAGATTGCAGTATTAGAGAAGAGCAAGTCAACGTTCACTGATCGCATAGCTGCCGTTGAGAATTCCACCAAGGCGACATTAGACGGAACCAGTGCGGTCAAGGGAGCCTCTGCTGCCCTCAACGAAGAGGAGAAGGCTATATTATCCAAGGTGAAAGCCGAGGTAGCAGGGCAAGTGGCAAGTGGAGCTATTAGCGAGGAAGAAGGCTACGCTATCATCATGGCTAAGGAAGCTGAGTTCCTCAATGCAAGGATAGAACTCAATAAGAAGAAAATTGCTGAGTTGTTAGCAATTAAAGCTCTGGCTTCCACTTCTCCGGCGGAAGCTGCTGAATTGGACAAGAAGATAGCTGCCATTGGAGCCCAGAATAGCGAGATGTCAAAAGAGGTTGGCAAGGGCAGTCCCAAAGGGTCGGCAGGGTCGTCGGCTCCGAAGGGACTCAATAGGGAGGACGCTGGTAAAGACTCCAAGACAAAGGCTGTAGAAGCTGAGGCTTTCCGACAAAAAGAGGAACAAGCCAAGGCTCAGATCGCCGAGAGCAATGCAACCAATGAAGTTAAGAAGGGTGTATTGTCTGGGGCTATCGACGAAACCGAAGCTGCTTCCCGGATAGCTAAGATTAAGGAGAACTCTGCTACTCAACAGTTGGGTATGGAGCAGGAGAAGTTATCCCGACTCAAAGCCATGTCTGCCGCAGGGCTAATTGACAAGGAGAAGGCTGCCTCTGAGGAACTACAAATCACTCAGAAGTTAGCGTCCTTGGAGCTAGGGATTACAGAAGCAAGAATATCCTCTCAGGAAGCTGCTAGGAAAAAGATTCTAGAAAATATCGAGAGGGCTAATAAGAAGGCTGAGGCTGCCTTGTCAATGAGTTTGACCGAGGAGACTTCTAGTATTCGTAGCAAGCAACTGGGAGGCGGACTCACTGACACCCAAGCGGAGTCCCAGATTGCTGAGGCTCAAGCGAGGCAGACCATAGGTAACTACGACTTGGTGATACAAAAAATCAACCAAGTTAAGACACTTAGGGCTAATAATACGATTACAGAGAAAGATGCAGAGAGCCAGTTAATAACCCTACAACAAAGTCGAGCCGACCTCAATCTTCAACGGATTGATAATGAACGGGCAGCGAGAAAACGAGCCAAGGATGAAGAGATCGCTGCTATCGACGTGATATCGGCGAAACTCGTTGGGAACATCCAACAAGAGCAAGGAATGATAGCGTCGAAACTCACAGCCCTGAATGCAGAGCAAGCGTTGTTAAGTGCTAGGGATGGCTTGGTTAAAGCCCAAGACGACTTGGCACTTCAACGGATGATAGAGAAGGGAGCATCAGAGACTGAGATTGCTGCGTTCAAGGCAGGCACGATGGAAAGAGAGCAAGCCCACGCTATGCAGATGCTGGAACTCAGCATTCAGATGCAAGCCTTGGAAGCTGAGAGAGAACTTCGATCTGCACGGATAGCAGAGAACGAGGCACAGATTGCATTGTCCAAGGCAATCGTCCTAGGTGCTACCCAAGATGAGATTGATTTATTGACTAAATCTAGGGACTTGCGATCAGAGAATGTCAAGGAATCCGAGAAAGCCATTGAGAGGCAAAAGGAACTTGCGGGTTATCAGCGACAAACCCTGGAGACCCAGCAGACTGCCCAAAGAGAAGCTGCGGCTCACCAAGCTGAACAGAAGACCGAATCTGCTGCTCCTGCCAGTGGCGGTGGTGGCGGTGGCGGTGGTGGAGCACCCCAAGTTACTAGCATAGAAAATCATGGACCAGGCTCTAGCAAGGGACCAGGCGGTGGTGCTGGGGCTGGGGCTGGGGGTGGTGGTGGCGGCGGTGAGGGTAAAGTGGTTCGCTCCATGAATCTCTTCGGAGAGGACATTGAGAAGAGCCGTGATGCCTCTGAAAAACTCGCTGCATTGCAGAAGTCTGGTGCTACAGAGAAAGAGTTTGCCCAAGCTGCTCTGGGAATCCAAGGCAACAACAAGTTCTTCCTCCAAGCACTCCAAGACATGGGCATGGGTGACATCGTTAATCTTGCCAACGCCAGTCGGTCGGGTGGTCTGTCTATGGAGCAGCGAAACAAGGCTGACTTCGGCGGAGAGAATGGACTACTGGAACTACTCGCAGAGATGAAGAACCTCAACAGTAACGTGTCAGGGGCATTGAAGGAACCTAAGAACATCAACATCTCGACAGCAACTCCCATGTCTGACTACTTGACTGTGGCGGGTAGCACGAACAGGAAGCGGGGGTAAAACCTTCTATTTGGCTCTCTAATTCCGTATTGGGGAAGATAGTTATAGAAAACTTCATCCCCTGTAACAGTATGTCTAAGCTCCCCTTTATTGTCTCTGGAATCCTACAGAGGACTGAGAAAATCACCGACTCTATGGGTATCTCTATTGAGATTCCCCGGTACGGCTCCCTGACTTGGCAAGAGTTCCAAGTGTGGGCTGCACTGAACCTGACCCTACAGAACGAGACTGCTACGATGACCCAGTACTCTCTCTCGCTAGTGTGTGCGCTGCTGAGGTTTAGATTCAAGCTCGACGAGAAGACCACAGACGAAGAGATCATGGATATTCAAGGACATCCTATGACTGAATCAATGATGATGGACATCCTCGACTTCTTCTTGAAAGAGCAAGCTCGATGGGTAGAGTCGGTTCCTGACGAGAAAAAAAAAGAGGTGAAGGTGGAAGCGGAGAAGAAGTAGATTGGGGCAGTGTCTTCCTACAGATTCAACATGGCTACCCTAACTGCGATACCTTCAGTGCCGCAAACTTTGCCAGTTGTCCTTTGCATTTAATAGAAAAAGCACTCAAGGAATTGCGAGAGGCTGAGATGCAAGCCTTGAGCGCTAACCATTCCCCCCTTGCTACCCTAGGGGTCTTTATTGCTGGGGCTGCCGGATGGAAGAAGCCACAGGATTATTACGACATGGTTAATCCGTGGGAGAAGAAATTGAATCGGATGAAGGCTCTGGAGATTGTCGATCCAGAGGTTGCTGCGTTAGCCATTGAGTTAAAACCGAAAATGCCTGCTTGGGGTCGAGACGCACTAGACTGGGACTTGCTCAGATTGGCAGCCCCAGAGAAGAAGGCTAGTGTTGCCCTAGATAGTGGTTCAACCAGTTCCCCATAGATTGACAGTCAGGGAATCCAATGGTTTCACGGGAGCCCTTGCCTTCTAAGGTAGCTTGGAAAGCGTCTATCTGTCCGGGAGGTAGCTTTTCGATTCTGACGCAGATATCCCTACCAGTTTCGGTAGTCTGGATCGAACCACGATTAGCAGAGGAATTAATGAATTCGGCGTAGGCATCGGCGAGAGAAGAAGTGGTTTGGCTAGACATTTGAGAAGCTCCAGTTACGTTGTTGCTACGATTCTAACAATAACGTAAACGAATAACATCTATCCTGAGAGGCATCTTCGCACTCAACGATCTCGAACCCGTAATTAGGATAAATATTAAGAATAGAGAGCCAGTATAGAAAGGGGTAATGTCTGTATTATAGAGAGGCTTTTTACTCAAGAAAGTACTCTATATTAGCGTCCATGAGAAGCCTTATTCTCTGTATAGTTTTGGGATTCTCGTGGACGGGCTTAGACCCTATTGGACAAGGGTTTCAGCCATTTACCCGCCGATTACATTTTCTCGTCCGATTACTGGCTCTCCTACTCCATTTCCTCTCCCCGATTTCTTATTGGGGAATATAAAACTAAAGAAGTTTATGACGAGCAGAGAAGAGCAACTAGCCATTCTTCGACACCAGCAGAAGCAAGCATACACAGACTCTCTCTCCCAAGAGCCTCCAATGACTTCGGCGAGACTCGATGCCATTGATCCCGGCACTGGGTTAGATATTGTCGCCCTGCCGGATGGTGGTTCTGCTACGGCTCAAAGGATTTTCAAGTGTGGGCATCCTAAGGGAACATTCGTTAGGGCTACCGAAGCTCCCGGTGGTACTACTGCTATCGACTGGCTCAATGCCCCTGATCGTCCAGAGAATGTCGAAGACGAACAAGGAGGCAGGACTAGGAAACCCGCCAAGGAATTAGACTCCGGCAGCATGGCTATTCTATATATTAGCGATGACAACAAGGAAGAGCCAGTTGAATGTCGCTGCACTACTTACAAGAAAGTCACGGTAAGAGGGCAGACAGGCTTTCAGGCAGTGTGCGATGGCTCAGGGGAGAAAGAGCCGGGGAATCTGTTAGGAGAGGCGGTAGAACTCAGGTGGACTCCTCTCTACGATATCCTTGACGGGCGCAAAGATATCGCTGATGTCGTCGTCTGCGTAGTGAGGGTATCAGAGTTCGGCGATCCGTTTGTCCCGTTCCTTCAGGCTGGAGACAAGGTACATCCCATCTCTTTCATTAACTCAACGATTATCGAGTTGTTAAGGGCGGGGGTTTCTGTGATCTTCAGGATGGACGGGTATCCCGCCACTTTTTGGAGCGATCCGGGTGTTCATTCCTTTTTGGATACTCAGTACGCCCAAGCTGTAGCTCTGAACAATGAGGTAGCTATAACCGGAGCAACTGCCATCAAGCATCCTACACTGGGGATGAGTTTAGCGTATGGCATCACCTTCTGGCGGGGGGACATTTTTGCGACGGCTGCGGCTGATCTCTTAGCAGGTGCAGACGCATCTATGATTCTCCCCCACCTTAGTGGAAGTTACATTTGCCCATTCTCCGAGACCCGAAAAGGCATCGTGCAAAGGGTATGTCAAGATATAATTCTACCGACAACCGGAGTGTCCCTCCAAGTTGAGTGGGTTCCTTGGGTCTATGGCGATTCAGCCAATAAAACATTCACAGTAAGCAAGCTCAACGCTCCAAACCCAGTAAGTCCATCTGTATCTATGTATGCTCATGGACTCTCAAGTGCCATAGAGCATCCTGACGGTAAAATCAGGATGCCATTGCCAAACCTCCTGCCAACCCTCGGTAGTTGGTCTGTCATGGACGGAGTGACCCGCTTTTCGCATGAGCCGGGGTCTAACGCATCTGGACCAGGCTACACTTACCAAGGGGAAGGGGACAGGTTGATGCAGTTGGGGTTCATTGCTCCTCCTTCCGATGCTGTAGGGGTAAAAGATGAGGCTCATGGGTATCTATTACACTGGGAGGGTAGTAAGCTCAACCCAGAGTTCAAAGGGAACGTAGTTATTGACCTACTCCCGAATTCGACCTTCCGTGAGGATGGCTTCATTTACAGATCGGGAACCGCCAGTCTCGCTAGAGTAGCCGAATTCCTAAGCCCAGAGGACGACAATATCGTGGACAAGGCAGCGTTCAGAGCAGCCTACGTTCCTTGGACTCATCCGAATAGAGACTCTGGCAACGATCAAGGAAGGGAAGCCTACACAACCCTTGGACAGAACCTTCCCTTTTGGCTGTCCCCTCGGAACAAGAGTACAAAGAAGCCGGGGAAAGCGATAATCGTATTCTGGCTGGGTGGAATCTCCGAGACTCCGATCAAGATCACCGAGTTAAACAAGGACGATCCTTACGAGGCTTATCTGAGCAGCACACCAGAGAAAATCTTTGTGACCGTCAAGGCTTCCAAGGAATACGGGTACAAAGCCCTAGAGCTTAAGAACCGTCCTTGGTGTACGATTACCACTTGGGAGTTAGACAGGGAGACGATGACTCTTTCAGAGCCAGAGAAGTTCACTAACCCAGAAGAGGTCACTTCCAATCAGGACGACTGGCAAAAGATATGGGCGCACGACTACAACCCGATCGATCCTGCCCAAGCTAAACCTGCGAAGTTCGACATCCCGACCACGAGATTCGGCGTCTCCACTACGAACCACACGTTCAACCTCTCCCCGTTCATTCAGGGTTCCGATCCGGCTCTGATTCCGAAGCTGACAAACATTACTTTTGCCTCTGTGACGGCGGGTGGTTCTGGCTCTGTATTGAGTTGGGATACCGATGCTCTAACCTTTGTCTATAAGGGCGATTCCACTAACTTGTACACGATTGTTTTCAACTACACAATAGATGATGGAGCCAGTACTGCAAGCAATACCATTACACTCAATGCGTCAATGATTACCCCGAACCTGCTCTATGAGTTCCGGGGAAACATGGTACAACAAATTAACTTACCTCCCCAGACCCTTAATATCGGGGCTGGTGATGCGTGGGGCAATATCCCCCAAGTTATGGAAGGGAGAACCCGAACTCTGGTCAATGTGGAGTTTGAATCCGTAGGTGTTGAGGACGGTGTTATACTGGTTCCCGGCGGAGCCCTCTTGCCTACACCCGCTCGACTAGGCAGTGCTTGGGGTTTCAATCCCCTAGGGAGCTTCACTGGGTTTGACGCTGCGGCTTTCACTGCGGTCTGGGCTGATAACTACGTCAGAACTGGTCGACCTCACGGGGCATACACAGCAAAACTGAGATACACTATCTCCGATGGGACCGACCAAAGGACGGGAGTCGTCTATATTCACAACGCAATCGCTCAACCATCATTTAGGTAATTATGGAAGACTGTAGTACCACGTTTCGAGGCAAGAACAATTACAACTTGTACAAAGGCATAGCCTACTCTGTCGATTGGGAACAAGACATTGACGATGAAAACTTCATCTCAGCCATTGGTGGAGGCGATGTTGAGGGCATCGAAATCGGAGCCACACAGATAACCAACCCCGGCAGTTGTTCACTGGGGGCTACTGAAATTAAGTACATGGGGAAAGCCTTTAAGGTTGACGGGAGACCTATTGCCGTATCTGCGCTCCCATCAGTCATCCCCGACTCTTGATCTAAATAGACTCTCTGGAAGGATGCCACCATCCCTTAGCTGGGCTAGAAGTTCCTCGTTAGTTATGATCCCACTGCCAGCCAACTCCATTAGGAACTTGGCTTGTGCTTCGGTCATTCGTTCCTTGATTAGTTCATCGACAACGTTGATTCCGCCACTGGGTTCTTCGCCAGTCCAGGCTGTCCACAGATCAATAATCTTGTGAACATTGGTCTCGATCCTTCTTGCCCAGTTAGTTAATCCTGCTTGGCTCGAAGCTGCTTGGAGTTGGACTTCCGTAGCTGTCCTAGATGTCGTAGTTGGCAAGAAGCTCAAGGTTCTCTCTGTTATCTCGGACTCCAAGGCTTCGATATCAGCCAAGGTCAACTTCAAGGCTGCCCCTGTAGGTTCAATGAACTTGGCTTCTAAGTTCCACAAGCACTCACTGGGAGTCAAAGCCAAGCTAGGGTTCTGCCCATCCGGTGATGTGCTTGGGTACTTCTCAGTTAGTTGCAGGATTGGCATATTGCATCTGTGCATGATCTCGTCTTTCTCAGAGACTTTCTGGTAGAGCTTTAGATTCAACTCAGCCAAATCATAAAGGGGTGGATCACCAGTGAAAAACTCCACGTCTCCTGTTAGGCTCCATGACATTAACGGAATCTCAGCCGAGCCAGTCTCGATAGCTCCGGGCTCAATCAAGAACGTATTCCCGTCTTCATCTTGTTCATAGACTTCGTAGTAGCCGGGGTAAAGGACTTTGAATCTTGTTAGAATCTTTGTGCCAAAATTACCGTCTCTGACTTCCACGGACTCACGGATAGTCACCTGTTCCAACCTGTCTTCGATCATTACCCAGTTGATAACATTCCTTGCATCTATGCGTACCAAGTAAGGGCGAAGTCCAGCACTACGTTCTTCTGCAAAACTGGCAAACTCTCCCGCCCTAGGAAACTCAACGAGAACGAAGCATCTCTCGTCTCTCAGGGCTGCCTCGTTGCATCCTTGGAGAAACATTGCCAGAGAGTTCCCTCTGAGGTCAACGTCGCCTATGTTCTCTTGGAGAGTCAAGGGTGTCTCTTTCTGCGTTGAGAACCTGGACAGGTATCCACAGAAGTTCTCAATGGCTTGCCTGAATCTCCTTGAGAAATAACTTCGCCGCAGTCGATTACGATAACTACCTTCTGGCTCGTTTTTTTCTCTTGGCAAATACATATCTGACTTGGCTAGGTCGAAAGGTTCCGAGCCCAATCCAGTCCATAGATTCCTACCTTCCCACATGTCAGCCACGAAGGTAAGTTTGGGTTCCATTCTCCGGTAATCTTCGCATATAAAATCGGGCGAATTCTTATCGTCGTTGTCTTTTCGGAACAGTGTTTTCGCTAACTGTGGGATCATGGGGAAAATATCTATAAGTTATTAATCCTATTTTCCCCATCATTAGGAGCCTTCCTATGCCTGACCCTAACAACCTCTCCACCTCTGAAGACTTAAGCACAGATACTACTGTAACAACCGATTCCAGCGCAGAGAGCAAAGACCCCAACCAACTCCTAGGGGCACTAAGAAAGGAGCGTTCCGAAAGAGAGCAAGCCAGCCAAAGAGAAAAGGCTTCAGCTAAGAGGGCTGCTGAACTCGAAGCACAACTGGACACCTATAAGGCTATTGACCCCGCTAGATACGAGGCTCTCCTTGAATCTGACCGAAAGAGACAAGAAGAAGACCTCTCCAAGAAGAACAACTGGGAGGAACTGAAGCGTAGAAAAGACGTAGAGATCGAGACTGCGACAAAGAAAGCTAAGACATTCCAAGACAGATACAACGATGTTCTGTTGAGTACTGCTTTTGAAAAGGCTTTCTATGCCCAAGGCGGAATGCGCCCGATCATATCAGGAGAGTTGCAATCTGAAACTGCTGCTCCCGTTGATATCGCCCTGAGCTACCTGAAGCCTAGACTCCGTGTTAACGAAGATGGCTCCATTGAAGTCATGGATACCTCTGGCAACGTAGAACTCAATACCGAAGGAAAGTCTAAGCATCTCCAAGAAAAGTTGTTGGAACTAAAGATGGGCAACTCTGGGTTCTTGTTTGAGCCTGAGAGAGCGGCGGGTGGTTCTGGTATGAATCCACGTCAAGCTCCCGGCAGTTCCACCCAGCGTGTCTATTCTGCTGAATCTGCTAGAAAGGGTAAAGCCGACCTGTCAGCCATTGCCAAGGGAACCGCTCGTATCCGTCAATAATTACAAGGTGATTTTCCATGAAAGTGTTTCATCGGTTTTCTATCAATGACTACTCCGCCAAGGGGCTCGTCCTTAGTCGGGGAGATGATCACTCCTGCAAGCTGATAGTCCAGGGGAACAACTTAGCAGGAACTACGGTTCGCTTCATGGTTAAGCGGAGTCTCAGTGACACAGATGCCCTAGCAGTGGTAAGCAAGAGTGTCGCCGATATGGTCGTTGTAGTAACGAACAACACTTTGGAAGCTACCTTCGAGATTGCCGGGGCTGAGTCGAGCGCACTGCCTGACGTGCCCACTACATTGCTCTATGGGGTGCAACTGAATATCAACGGCAAAATCAAGACACTAGAGGAAGACATTCTAATCTTCCAGCCAGATGTAATCAGAGGAACCTAACTATGGTTAAGTTAAAGTCGGCTAAACTGATCCAACTCATCAAAGGAGCGCTGCCTACCCTTGCCAGTGAGGTCGGTGGAAAGTTCCGTGAATCCATTGTCAATGGTGACATTGTGGACACAGGGAAACTTCGTGATTCTCAGACTGCCGTTGTCAATGGCTCGGTTGTCCTCTTTACTTGGGGGGTAGATTACGCCACCTCTGTTCACGAGGGCTATAGTCGGGCTGATGGGAGTCTCGTCAAAGGTCGTCCTTGGACAAGGGAAACCCTCAACCGAATCACTACTTCCACAGGAGATACGAATTTCGCTAGAGACATTGCCAACCGAATCAGGAAAGACTTATGAACTGGATCGCTTTGAGAACCAAGATACTAGACTTGCAGATTACGGGAACTTACACTTTGCCGAATGGCGACACTCTGCCAGCCATATCAATCGACACTAAGCAATTCCCGCCAGCAGGGGCTACTGTGGAAGGCTTGGAAGTCGTGATTATTCCAGCGACCAAAATTGAGAGGACTCAATACCTAGGCAGGGGCATTCTAAACTACGAAGGCGAATGCTTGATCCGCCAGTTCAATCCAGTCAATGATACCCTTGAGGCTATCAAGAAGTTGTCTCCGCTCTTCAATAGAATCAGGGTATCTCCTAGGGTTTTTCCTAGCACCGGGTTCGCTGAGATAGAAACAGTGACCATTACCTTTGAATACTTCGACGGGGACGACTAACCCCACCTGTTCTTGGCTCTCTTCTCTTGTCTGAGTCTAACTTAGCCTAATTAGCCCCATCACTCAACCTATTGAGCCTTCAGTAGTCTATGTAGCCTAATGAGTCCAGTCTATCCTAGAAGTAGATAAGAGGCAGCCGTAGAGAGCCAGAAGGAACTGTAGAAGTCCTGTAGATAGCTGTTGATAACTATAGAAGCCCTAGAAGGAACTGTAGAAGTCCTGTAGATAGCTGTTGATAACTGTAGAAGCCCTAGAAGGAACTGTAGAAGTCCTGTAGATAGCTGTTGATAACTGTAGAAGCCCTAGAAGGAACTGTAGAAGTCCTGTAGATTATTGTAGATTTACGCCAATAACACTGAAAGCCTAGATATCAAAGGATTCTAGGCTTTCAGTGTTATATAGTAGATGGCTGTAGATGGCTGTAGATGACTGTAGATTGGTCTTAATGGGCTTGGAAACCGAGTCTTTTCCCTTCACCTACAGTTACGCCGAACCCTGCCTCAGCTAACTCAACGAAGATGTCTCGGACTATTTCGGAGTCAGTGGTCTTGAACTTTACTATTTTTTGTTGAACGAGACGGGCGGTGATTGTCTCTGAGTTCTTCCTAGCAAAGTTCAGGATACTCAAACTCTCTTCGTCTAGGAGTTCGATGTTCTGTTCATTGTCCAGTTCATCGGGGCTATTGTCGTAAGCCTGTTCTAGGGACTCCAGAGTTGACGGGGGATTCTGTGCAGCCATTGGGAAGGACTTCTCGACTATAGGGAGTCGGACGATCCGTGTCTTCCCTAGAGTAGTTAAGGCTAGAGTTTCTTGGATTTCGGTTCCCTCGATATTGGTTAGCTTGGCTCTTAGTCGATCCCTTGTGTTGGTACTGTCTATCTGATACTTGAGACAATCCTCGATTGATTCGTAGGCTTGATCTCTTCCCAGAGAAACGAAAGATAGGTTGTCGGCGATGCAGCCATCAATGCCCAAGGCTGCTAGACGGCTACTGTGAGTAGTTATGATCATCCGCATTCTATAGGCAAGTCCTTGACAGATTAACGAATAGACGAAGGAGTCCAATTCTGCCAATGCCTCAGTGTTCCTTCTCAGCAAAGCTCTGATGACATTGTATTCCTCGAAGACTACCAGTACGGGCGTGAAGTTCGAGGCTGCGTAACCACCCTTCACTTGATTCATCCGTGTCTCTAGCATTGTCCCGAAACCTGCAATCCTTCTCTGGAAGTCCGAGACTAAAGATGCCATATTAATAGAGACATAAGTTGTGTTCTCCGTTAGCCGTGGGTCAGCCTTGCCATCAAAGAGAGTTACCATATATCCCAGCCGTGAGAAGTGGCGGATGCTTTCAACTAGCAATGTAGTTTTGCCAGCTTGAGACTGAGCTACAATCATCACGTTCCGATTGCTCTCGGCAATCACTCTGGCTAAGTCCTCGACAGGTGGCAAATCGGCTTCGACTGCCGACTCGTAGTAGTTGGGCTCTACGAATCTGCGTTGAGAACCAACAGCGAGAGTGGAGCTACAATCTACGGGTTCGTAGTCTTCTTCTTCGGGAGCGGAGAAGTCCCTCTGTTGACTTAGGTTGCCTCTGCCAGACGATGCGGGAGGATTGATATTGATAGTCTGTCCATTGCCTCTGCTTCGACTGTTGCTAGGAGCGGGTGTGCCTCCCGTGGGTCTGCTATAGATGGGCTGAGGGATTGCTGGGCATTCCCTGTCTGGATCGATGATAGCGGAGCCAAAGTAAAAGATACGCATCCTTTCGATTGAGGAGAACTTGAACTCTGCTACGGCTGATGCGGGGAGCGACTGATTGATCGATGCTTGGAACCGTTCGTTCTCGTAGCTCCTCCAGTCAGCGAGTAAAGACTCGAACTCTGAAGGGTTCCTGTATTCTAAGTCTAAGCACTCTTCCTCTCCAAAGGTGGAAACAATTTCTAGGAGGTGCTTGACTTCGCCTTTTAGAGCGTTGGCACAGTAGTCAGTCTCATCGACTGAGCGCAATGGGCTTATCCTTGGGCTTGCTCCGAGTTCTTTGCCTTCTGTGACAATCAATGAGATTAGGCTGACTAAGTTCCCTGCGGCTGAGAGGGCGAAGAGGGCTCCTATTCCCCCGGAGGGGATAATGACTAACATCGAGGATACAAAACCGATAACGCTTGCATATCTGGCTGGGAGATTCTCTCTGTAGGTTTCAGCCATCTCGTCTCTTTTGTCTAAAGCTACTTGTAACTTGCTCATTTACTTGCTCCCTTTTTTTGCGATTGTTGCGAACTCTTCAGCAGCCTTGGCTCCAAACAGAGCGATGACTAATTCTATCAAAGATAATAATGAGAACCCTTTGGAATGAGACAGATTGAGGAAGATAGCGGTTTCCATCGCTGTGAGGGCTACCCAAACCAATTCCCATCCGTACCAATACCCTCTAGGCTTGTCGCCTACTGCCATAGTCCTGAGTAGAACCTTCCAGCCTTTCGATTGAGCCACTTCGACCAGTATGCCGATAGAGAAGGCTGCTAGTATTTGAAGCCAAGTATTCAGGGAGAAGCTGAGAGACCACTGTGAAACTATGGGTAAGAGGCTTGAGAATAACAGGGTGTGGTAGAAACTTGCACAGAGCCACATAGCCCAAATCCAGAGAACTACAGAGGCGATAGTTGCCCCACTCTGTATCACTACGAAGTTGCAGAAAGAGATGATAAGGTTGACGAAAAACATGGGGATGAACAGAATCCACTTGACTACGGTATCAGCCCAGTGAGAAGAATGTACCCCTGCCTTCTCAGCATGTTGTCCCTGCTTCTTCGCAGTAGTAAAGTCGGACTTTGAGAATGTAACTTCATCGGTGATATCTCGTGACATTATTTTGTGCCTGCTTGGGTTTGGAATATTTCGGGGTATTTCGCTGTGAATGGTGGAGTGTTTCTCTTTGGCTCGTTAGAACCTAGTTCTAGCCTCCAGCCTAATACTGGTTTGACTCCTTGAGCTTCGTGGCTTTGTAGTAGCACGACTGGGTAGTTCTTAGCTAGGGCTTGGTTGATCGTGGCTAGGTCGGTATTGGGAACGGTTGATGGGTTGTCCGAATATCCCCACAACTTGACTATCCCCCACACTTCCCCGCCACTCGTTGTAATCTCTCCGAAGCCTTCGTTGCTTTTCTCTGACTGGGCTCGTGTTACTTCGGGCTGGGACTGGCTCTGAGTACTGCGGGTTCTGGCAGCGTTGCTTAGAGCCATGTGCAGCATTAGTACAGTCCCCAGACCCGCAATGATATAAGAACCGAAGATTCCATAACACCACGGGCGAAACTTGGGGATTTGCATCTTAGCCTCCTGTCCTGACTGAGTTGAGTACCGTCTTTAAGTCTGAGTTAGAAACCACTACTTCGTCGCATTGATAGGCTTCGTATTTTAGAGTCTCAGGGTTTCTGAGTATCTTCGTTACCTGTGGTTTATCTGCTTCTCTGCTCAATTGGTCGTCGGTCTTAAGATTCTTGCTTGCCATGAGAGTGTCCTTTCGTGTTGGGTTTAATCGAATTCAAATGAGGGAGGTTCGTTTCCAGTTGCCAGTTGAGGTTTGGCTGGTTCCTTCGGGATGAAGGGAGTTGCTCGGTCAACGTGGACTGCCTCGAAGGTTCTGGGAGCCACTGGGGGACTTGGTGTGTCCCCCGATATGTTGAGTCCTTTCTTCAAGAACAGGGAGAGAACGTTCTGAGCGTCCAATCCTGTCCTGTCGCAGATTTCCTCAATAAGGGGAATGTCAGAAGATTTTACAGTGATTCTGTATTGGTTCCGAGACATCTATTCCCCCTTGATTAGTTGCATTCCCAATACTCCGATGAACTGAGGATTAGGGCTTTCTTTGTATCTAGCGTTCTGATTACCAGAGTACAACTCGCTAACCAGAGGAGCGGAACCGCCTGTCACTACAATCTGTCCGAGGTCTGAAGCATAAGCTCCCCACTTCTCCTTCATCTTTGCCTTGATCGAAGTAAGCCAGTTTAAACGACATTCAGAATAGGCAGTACTGAAGTTGATTCCCATCGTGCCGTAGAAGAAGCTGTTGTCTGCGATGCCGTCCATAATCAAGGAGAGGTCTGGGCTCGACCCTAGTTCAACGGCTATGTAAGAAGCAATGGCATTCGCCAAGTTGTAAGTTCCGGGCAACCGGATGTCAGCATCTCTCAGAACGTTTCCTTCGGGGTCAAACAAGCGACCTAGAACGTCTCCACCACCTAGAGAAAGAACTCCGTTGAGTCTCTGAGGATAATCGAACATTCCGTGAGTTTGGCAGTAAGCGAACTCGCCTTGCCCTTCTTCGATGATTGCAACCTCGTCAACGATTAGCTTGATGCTTTGACCGTTACGGATGAACTCTTGCTCACCGACTAATCCTTGGAGGTCAGCGACGGCTGTGGCTTCTCTGGTATCAGGGAGGCAGACTTTGAGCTTGCCTACACGGAGAGGAACCGAGGAACCCTTGATTGGCTCGATAGCGGTAAGGACTAATAGGGAGGCTAACTTGGTCTTAGATGCTTGATAGACTGGAGTGCCGTTGATTCGGGCGGACTTGCCGATGATGTGGGCTGTGCTGCCTCTTTGGATTAGAACGGACTGGTTATCTAGTTTAGTGGGAACAGATTCAAAAGACTTGATTTGCTTAATGAAGCTGGGGATGCAGCAGGTGGCTCCGTTTCTCTTAGCCCATTTGATTGCTCGGTTCCCGGCATCTACGCAAACTTCGGGGACAAATTCAGTGTTAGTTTTCATTAGAGAAGCTCCAGTTTTAGTTAATCAGGTTAGTTAGTGTCTCTTTAGCCGCTTTCAGGTTCTCTGGGGTCGGAGAGGGTAAAGAGTCACTTGTTTTCCTGTTGCTACTATCCTACTACGCTTCTCTAGGTTTGTCAAGGTAAACGTTAAAAAGAATCTAGAACTACTCCGGCTGACCCTGATAATGTCGCTGGGACAACAGCACCCGGACTAAGTGGAGACTTCGCTATCGAAGTCCCTTGGATAGTTCCACCGTCAGATGTCTTGAGAATTTGCCGACCAGTTGATGGGTCTGTGCCAGCAGCGACACCTGTGAGGGCTGGGTTCATCGAGGCTGCCCTTTGAGCGGTATCACTCTGTTGGTAGGCACTCTTCTGTTGGTAGCGGGAGATAGCTATAAGCTCTTGTCTATTCATGGTTGACCTCGTTATCATATACTTCTTACCTATATTCCCCCACGGATTCAGAAACAAGAGAGCCAGACAGAAGGCAAGGTTGGCACATTCATTTGGCTCTCTGGTTCCGGTTCTGGGGAATATAAAACAAAAAGATGTCCAAGCCCCGCTCCATTGAATTGAGCTTAGATACATGGCTACTCAAGGTAGGGCTAATCACCAGCCTTCGAGCCCAAGTCATCAATGCACCAACTAGCGTGGAGTACACTGTGGTAGGGGCAGCGACAGCTAGGGGAGTTCTGCATCGCCCCAAGTATTCATGGGAAGTCACGGCTCTAATGACGGAGACTGAGGCTGAACTGATAAAGGGGATGTTCCTAGTGCAGGACAGAAAGAGGAGACTCCGACAACCACTGGGAATAACACTCGTTGATAGAACAGAGAGATTCGTTGAACTTGCACCGACGACCAGGGCAATAGCACCTGGGGATGTCCCCATTGTTACCGATGGACTCGTTGCTTACTTCGCTGCCTTCTCTGTCTTACTAAGCCCTCCTGAGTTGAGTGCTGCCGGAAGATTCTTTCAAGTCTCATTTACTGCTGTAGAAATAGAAAACATCGCCTAACAATATGCCAGCCCGTTCCCCCTTTACTAATTTTGCCAATGCGATATTGACCTTCACTGTTGACTCAGTGACGAGCGGTTCTGATTCAAAGGGCAACCCACTGATTCTCAAGGAGCCATTGATAATAACTGCGGTACTCTCTGAGGCTAGTGGCGGGGGTAGGAAAGGTAAGGGTAAAACTGGGCAGGGCTTAACTCCCTTGGCTGGCTCAGATGCCTTTGTAACAGCCGTCTCTGGGTATCTGGTTTCACCGCTATCTTTGCCAGCTACGATAACACCGAATGCCAAGGCTACTGTTCAGTGGGGGAGGAAGGCTGGGGAGTTCACACTGGAACCCTCTATCGCTAATCCATATATAGAAGCAATGGGTATCAATATAATTAATAAAATCCAAGGAGTAATTCGGTGGAAGAATTAATAAACGAGTTAGCTTGGCAGATTGGTAGCCACCTCAACTTAGGTATTGAGAGGATTCCAGCCGTAACAAGTAGGCTAGGGTTCCTCTCTGATACCTCGATCCATGCGATGTCTGAGGTAAGGGCTCTGATCGCTAATCTAGACTCCTTGGAGACAACCCTAGCTGAAGAATCAGGGTCTGTGAACTTCGGTCTAATCTCTGTTGATGTACTTCTGTTCGATCAGAAACAGAAGGTCGCTGGGATACTAGCTTCGCAGGCTGCGGCGATTGGCAGGCTAGGCAAGATTATGGGCGAGACTCCAGACCTTTCCATCCTTAATGAGTTCCGTACCGTCTTGGGGCTCCATCGTGGTAGTGGCTACGTCGGCAAGTTAGATCGCCGATAAATTTGGGGAAAATAGAAGAAATCACAGGAGACCTTTTATGGGAATAATTGCCTCGCACGTACCAAGAAAGGGTTGGCGTTCTATCATCCGAGTATGCTTGGGAGAGATAAAGCCTTCCACTACTATTGCTACCGTCACAGTCACAACTGCTGCCGCCCGTCTTGCCACGTCTCTAGCGGTATCTGGAATTACTCAACAAATTGATAAAGGTAACTGGTTATTATTCAGGGCTGTCAATGGAAAAGAAATTGTTGTCAAACTTGCAGAGACCGCTCTAAGCGGTGCGACTACTTTAGTCGTAACCCCTGTGGAGTCTGCCATTGCTGTCGCTGCCGCCGCTCAGTTTCCCCCTGAAATCTTTGATCGTTCCTCAGTCGACTATACAGCCTCCGCTGCAACCTCTGACATCTCCACATTGAATACTGGTGGGTTCAAACAAACCGTGACTACTGAAATCTCAGCTAGTATTGCGGCTCCTGGATTTCTCCATCACTCAAACCCCGGACTGAAGATTTGCCACGAGGCTTTTTTTGCCCAAGACACGGTTTGGGCAATGTTAGAATATGAGGCTCCTAGTGTTGATTACTCCAGAGGTAGGATCATTCTTGGGAAGGCTGTCTTAGCTGATGCCAGTGTCTCCAGTGCGGCTGCTGATTTTGTGACAGCAGATGTCGAACTGACGATTTCTGGAGCAGTCGAAGATACTCCCCCTCTATTGGCTCCCTAATGAATTATCCTTGTCTTGAAGGCGGGGAAGTTTTCGCTATCTCCTGTGACATCTCTGCTCAGGGGATTTTTTGCGGAATACTATTAGTCCACACTGATGAGCCTATCATCAGGCTAACGAATCCCTTGTGCGAGGAAGAAGTGTACCCTGTCATAAATCCCGGACAGGGCACTCATTATAATACGCTAGTTAAATTCCCTGTTATATCCCGGTCGTGAAGACTGGGGAATAAACGAAGTCGGCATTGCTTCCGTTGCCGATGGTAATCGAGAACTGATAGTCAGTGAAGAAGTCGATGTAGCCCGTGGTATTTCCACGGGTTGCATTGCCGTCCATGATGATTCCCATTAGGCGATAGTTAACAGAGGCAGTCGTGGGACTGAACCGACAGACGACTGGTGGATAGCCCCAGCCAGTGCCTACCAGTACTGGGGAGGCTGCTGAGAAGGAAACGACTTGTCGTGCTGATCCTCTGTAGTCAACTTCCAACCTAGCCCACACTGGCAGAGAGTCGGTGACGTTAGGGATTTGTTCCGAGGCAGTGATTGTTCCTGTTCCGGCTGTGATTAAGGCAATAGCAGAACCACCTCTAGCTAGGGCTAACTGGTAAGTTCCTGCTGTGGTTCCAATAACAAAGTAGTCGACCCCAGTGCTTAACGGATTGGGTAGGTTTCCTGTTGAGGTCAGTCTGACTCTTACGCCATTGGCTAGTCCATGAGCGGCGGAGTTGATTATGTTTCCCACGACTGTCGCAGTGATTGTCGCAGAATACAGGGTCAAATCAAAGAGTGCCATGTGCATTGTGACTCCGACATACTTAAAGCTGCGGTTGAGTCGATTGATGGTTCCGTCGCTAGTTGAAGGCATAGGGCTTTCTTTTTATCTTCCCCAACCCTCGGAATCCCGGAAAGACAATGGACTCAGAAAGCCAGTAATCGGACGAGAAAATGTAATCGGCGGGTAAATGGCTGAAACCCTTATTCAGCAGGGTCTAAGCCCGTCCACGAGAATGCCAAAACTATATAGACAACAAGGCTTCTCATGGACGCTAATATAGAGTGTTTTTCTTACATAAAAAGCCTCTCTATAATACAGACATTACCCTTTTCTATACTGGCTCTCTATTCTTAATATTGCCTTACAGTCTAATCATAAAGACCTACCCCTAGGTGGATACGCTCTTGTTTTCCTTGCGCTACAATGGGGACATAACCACAAAGAGGAAACCACCAATGAACCGCACTGAAATCAAAGACGCTCTCCGCCAGTTCCAAGCCAATGGCTCCATCATTCCCAAATTGAGCTTGAAGACCGAAGTTCTCGCTGCTGCCCTAGCCGAGTTGAACGCAATAGAAGTTGTAGCCCCTGACGTTGAACCCATTGTATTGAGCGGAGTGTCTCAGGGACTCCTAGAAATATCAGGAGCGGGTAAAATAACTACCACAGTTCCTGAAGAAGTCTCCTCTAGCCCCTTCCGCCCAGAGGCAGGACTCAAGGCTCTCGCTGATGAATTTAGTTACGTGAACAAGTACGTCGCCCCTCTCGCCAGCTTCGCCCTGTTAGTGGCTCTCCAATTTGCTTGGGTCGCCTTCCTGATTATCTCTAGGGCTGATATCCCCCTGAAAGTTCAGAGAGTCACAGAGAAGCTCCTCGAAATAATCAAGGAGCTTGCTATCGAGGCTCACGGTCTCGTCCAAGTAATCTGGGGTCTGAACCAACTCCTACCCTAGAGCTGCCCCGCACTCATCCTCGCTAAATCCCTGAGCATTATCTTAGAGACACCCTCGACCGCTTCGTTGTAGAACAGGGAGTTCCCAATGTACCTGTCTGCAACATACATCGCTATCATCCGCTCACAAGGCTTCCCATTCTCGTCCAGAGAAAAGAACACCATATTTGCTGACTCCGAGCCTTCAGTCATGTCTATAAGGCAAACACCCAGTATCTTCATCTGCCCCCATTCCATTACTACCTCAGCGCAGTAATCGGCAGTGGCTTTGACATCATCTAGTAAATTCCAAATCTCTGGATGCTCCCTGACCAGTTTGGTATCCTCAACGCAGAACGATGCCCCATTACTAAGAAACGTCCGTCTCATTATTTTCTCCCTTTGTTAAATCGTTCCATGCCCCTGAACATCTGTGTGATCAACTCCTCTAACTGGGTTGTCCTAGTCGAATAAGAGGTTGCCACGAAGTCCTTGATTTCCGCCGGATAATCCCGACCCCTGCTATCGGCGGAATAGAAATAACAAAAAGCCGAATGTTGATTGTTCTTTGGCTTCGAGATAAAAAAGATTCCTGAGCCGTTCTGCCCTTTCCTGATGAAGTCGAACTTGATAAACTTTTCAGCAGAGTATCCTTCCTCTAGGGCAATCCGGCTAATCTCAGGGAGTCGGGAAACCAAGGCAGGGGCAGATATCGTGAAGACGGCTCCATTGGAAGAAAAAGAAATGTTGGGCATGAAGCCTCTCAAATTATTCAATATAACTAACTTAATCTATTGTAGCTCTAAGACTATCTTCCCCAGAGGAAGCAACATAACTTCAAATCGACTGGTAGCAAAAGGGCACAAGCCCGACTGGGAGTAGGCTTCGTCCCAACAAAGAAAAAGCCAACTAACAAAACAAACGGAGTTTCTCATGGCATTTCAGCAAAACAAAAGTAACTTCAGTGCCGACCGTGACTTGTCTTATCAAGCACTAGGCAGGGTACTAGATTCTACAGTAGGAAGATCAACCCACCAGAGTTCAGATGACTGCTGCTTTGAGCAATGGACATTAGTTTCAATCCAGAAAGCGACACAAATAGCTCGTAGAGGCTCAGAAGGCAATTACAGGATTGAATGGACAGAAGCATTGGAACTGGCTAATACTGTAGAGGTGAAACTTCCCGGCTTCAATAAGCCAGTGAGCGTAATCTCAGCCAGAGCAATTAACAAGGTCTTCCCCTCTCGATTCAAGATGGCGTTCCATCCCTCTTGGCAAAAGCTCAGAGATTCCCTGTATAGCCCCGACTCCGTGGACTACTCCCACAAGCAGTTATTCTTGATCCAGCAATACAACGCTATCTTGCACGAAGCAATCGGGGTTAACTTTGAAATGCCCAATGGTTGCGGAGCAGGGCTCTGGGAAGGCGACGACACTCAATGTGGAGACCATGATCACTACGAGTTCTGGGTTGAAGACAACGCTGACTATGAACTCTGGGTTAACTGGAGTAACGAGTTCGACAAGATGGTCAAGAAAGAGCTTATGCTCCTGCTTCAAGATGAAGTGGCTGGGAGGGGATTCCAACAGAAGCCTCCAACAATGCAACTCGCTTTAGGAAGACTGGGCAGAATGATTAGCAAGAGAGTCGGCAGCTAACTCTATTGCGCCTTCCCCGACAGAAAAAACAATTAACGAACAACTCAGGACTAAAAGAATGCCATCAACTCGAAAGATAATATCAATGAAAGAAGCCGAAGAGATTCAACACACTGGCAAGAACGGAATGTACCAAATCGAGTGGACTAAAGAACTGGAACTAGAAAACACCGTTGATGTCCAGCTTCCCGGAATCTCCCAGTCTGTCTCTATAATCTCGCCACGAAGGTTACAAGGACTACTCTCCTCTCGCTTTAGAATGCAGTTCCACCCATCTTGGAAAAAGCTCAGGGATGAACTCTACGACCGAACCAAGACAGATTACACAAACCGAGAACTGTTCCAGATTTCGCATTATGAAACTCTTATCTGGAATGCAACCGGAATCAATCTGGAGATGCCCCTAGGTGGTGAGCCGGGAATGTGGGAAGGTGAGTTCGACGATCTCGAAGGAGTCTCTGAACACGAGGAGTTCTGGAAGCAAGACGAGAAGAAGTACGATCTCTGGTATAGCTGGGGTGAGTTACTGCGAGACCTTGTTTCAGGGGAACTCAGAGACATGATTGATCACGAGACATTATATAGGGGTTACTACGGCAAGCCTCCAGACATGGAGACTTCACTGCAACTATTAGGAGAGAGAGTAAGAAATAAGCTGGCACAACTCGAAGAGTGGACAGAGGACTAGTGGGCAGATTTTACATACCTCACATCTGAGGAATGTAGAATCCCCTGAAATCGGCGATATCCACGGAGTACTTGACCGAAAGGTTGGGTACTTTTTTATTGCCACCTCAGCTATATCTGGCTTTCCTATCTTTATTTGTGCTTTATTGTTTTCTTTATGCTATACTATTAGAATACAACAACAGGAGACCACGATGAACCCATTAGATTCCAGCACTGAAGAAACCCAATCCGTACCAGAGCTACCTAAGCCCTCTCGCAGAACCTACAGAGACTTCCCGTTGAGCAACTCCATCCCAGAAGATGTTTCCATCTCTGACTTCTCTGGAGAGACCTTGAGCGCACCTTTCATAAGGAACGGAGTTCTGAAGCAGAAGCGAAAAGGCAACTCCCTCTTTAATAGAGGCAAGAATACGTCATCTTCCCCTATCAGTATCCGGTTTGAAAAGGATTCCACTCAGGCTCTAGAACGGATGTCCTCCAGAGACAAGGCTGATCTAATCCGTGAATCAACCCGTGCTGAGTTAATTAAAAGAGGATTACTACCAAAGGATGTCGAAAGTTAATGCCTTAATTGCTCAACAGGACTCCATTAGTGGGGTTCAGCCATTGCATCTTCCGAGAAATCTAGCTATCATAGATTTAGTCAAAAAAAATAGGGGACTCCTCGCAGAATCCCCAACCAAGTAGTCAAACTTATCCCCTGATTATAACATGAAATTCCTAGCAAGTTCCAAGAAAAATCCCTGCCCAATCTGTAATTCTATCTCTGGGTGCAAAACTACCGACAAAGGTGTACTGTGCCGCAAAGAAGAAGGAGAAGTTGAAGGATATCTGAACCGTGGCAAGACCTCCGATGGGCTTTGGACACGCTTCTTAACAGCGACAGATGAAGCTCCAGCCCCTAGAAAGTTCGCTGAACCCGTTGTAACAGCCGAGCCACCAACATTAGCCCCAGTTGACAGGGACTTCTGGTACAAGAAAATCCTCAATAATCTCAGCCTCAACGAAGGTCACAGAGATACATTGCTATCTAAGGGATTGACCCTAGAAGCCATTGAGAGTACCATGTTCCGCTCAGTGACTCCTTACCAAGCATTGCCTTTTGACCTTCCAGAACTACTCCCCGGCAGAGCTAACCAACCCAATAAGCTGATGAATCGTGATTCTGGCTTCCTTTGTCCGTTGAGAAACGTCGAAGGACTGATTACCGGATTGCAGATTCGCTTCGATGTAGCCACTGGCGATGGTCGCTATGCTTGGTTGTCTAGCGAAGGCAGAAGCAAGAATCTAGAAGGTGGCTCCCCTCTTTCTATCTTCTTAAACGGAGACAACTGGGGTCTAGTTGAAGGCACAGGAGTCAAGCCCCTTAAGCTCTCCCAAGACAGGGGACTCTCGGTTATCGGTGCAGCTTCAGGACACTTTGCCAACTCCCTCACTGAATTAAAAAGAACTATCGCCCTCAAGAAAATCTCCTCGGTAACTTTCTTTCCTGATGCTGGTGGACTCAAGAATCAGCACGTTGCCAACAGAGATATCTCAACCTTAGCCATGTTAGAAGAACTGGGCTTAAAAGTTGAGGTTGCATTCTGGGGACAATTAGATAAGAAGGATGGAGATATTGACGAGATATCTCTAGACGTTAAATTGCTAATGCTGACACCCTCAGAGTACAAAGAGATGGCAGTGGAATACGCACCTTCTGACGAAGCTAGAACCAGAATTGCAAAGAAGAGAATCCCTATGCCCTCGAAGACAGACAAGGCTAAGAAAGTAATCAATGTCGAGTTTAGCGAGGCTCCCGTAAAAAAGTCATCCGGCTCCATAGAATCACAACCACTGAATCCTGCGGAAACTAGGCAGTGGGAACTATGGCAGCAATTGAAGACGAAGTTTACCCCTACCCATGAATTCGACAGCCAAGGATTCATTGATTTTAGCCGTGACATCGCCCCTGTACTTCAGCCCCTGACTGAGATGAAGGAACTCCGTCAAGCCATCAACAATGGAGACAATTCTGCTGAGACTAGCAAGAACCTTGAATCCCTAAGAGCTTCACTGATTACTTTGGTTGCTTTGCGTTCAGGGTTAGGCACTGGCAAAAGCTACTCCCTAAAGGCTCTGATCATCCTACTTAAAGAAGCAGGAGTTATCGACTATGTAGTTGCTCCACTATCCACTAATGCACTAGGTCGCCAGTTAGCCCAAGACATCGGAGCAACCCATATCCACGACGTTGTGACCAATGACCTCTTAGGAGTCCCCGGAGGCTTAGTACTCTGCGTTGATTCTTTCCTGAGACTGTCCCCAGCCAAGCTGAAGTCAATCCTCCCCAGAACCTTAATCATCTTAGATGAAGTAACGGGAACCCAGTCTCACCTCGTAAAATCTTCCACTCTCCGTGATAGGAGAACTGGCGTCATGGGTGTATATTCAGAAGTATTGAAAGGAGCCGGATTTGTTATCGCCTTAGACGGTTTCCTCAACGACACTAACTTGAGACTACTCAAGGAACTTCGAGACTGTGGAGAGAGTTTTCACGCTATGGACAATCAATTTTCTGGGAATGAGGAACGCTCAGTCCAGCTTTATATCGGTCACGCTGCTTCTGGCTTCCAACGCAAGATTCGAGACTACCTACTCGCTAAACCGCCTACCGAAGCCGTACCCATCGGCACTGACTCGCTCAACTCAGCGAAGAAACTGCACAAACTGGTATTGTCAGTGAATCCTAAGTTCAAGGTCTTAACCATTACTGGGGAGAACAATAGCACTAAGGTTAACCAGTTCTATGTGACCTCTGGCGGTGAAGAGTTCTTCGATGTAATTATTTACACTCCAGCGTTACAGTCTGGAGTTAGCTTCTTGAACAAGGAAGTTGAGACAGCCTTTTTCTGCTTCTACGGAGTCATTGAGTCGAACCTAGCGGCTCAGATGTTACGGAGATACAGAGCGGCTAAGAACTTCTTTGTGTACTGCACTAAGTCGGTTAGCTGGAAGTCGGCGATAGGTGGCGAAGTTGGGGAGATTCTAGAAGCCCAGATTCAACTAATCAAAGCTGACACTGAAGGAATGGATTCTTCCTCAGCCCTTGAATTACTCACCCGGAAGTTCAATGAGTACAACGCATCGAGTCTTGGACGCTACGATGCAGATATCTCTGTCGCCAGAAACTACGAGTACAAGAACACTGGCAAGTGTCTCCGCCAAACCCTAGAGAGCCAAGGATACAATATGACTGTTACAGATGCTTGCTCTGACTCAGCCCTCTCTGAATTTATGCAAAGAGCCAGCAGAGATAACCACGAGGAAGCAGCTTTGGCAATCATTGAAGCTCCCGATATTACCGTAGGAGAAGCTGAACAACTTGACTCTGCTTTGTCTCTTACCGAAGAACAACGAGCTTCCTTGAGACGATTCGGAATCCTCAATGCTTTCCCCGGACTGGAAAAGACCTACATCTGGGATGTGGAAAATCTGGCAGATTTCTTAGCCAAAGAGAAGGAACTAAGAGGAGCTTCGATAGCACGGACTAGACTCCTAGGAATCGAAGACGAGGCTATTCGCACCAAGGTTAGGCTAAGTAGGTACGAACAGTCTCAGAAGCATATCGTTGATTGCTTAGAAGGAAACTTTGCCAAGACCAAGCTCCGCAAGGATTTACTACTAGATAAATTCATTGGCTCAGGGATTATCTCTGAGGGCGATGAGTTATTCCTAGAGTTCGCTGCTTTGGTAAAGAGCAAGCCTGTCAGAGCTAGACTCAAGAATATCCTAGGTGTCGAAGCTAACAATAAGACTCCGATGCGTGTTCTCTCTGAGTTGTTGAAGACAGTCGGAACGAAACTTGCCGCACAAGGTAACGGGAATAACCGAAGATACTTGGTGGGACTCACCCATGATTCTCTAGCCTTGCTCTTCAGTATCACCTCAACTAAGATGGCTGCCATTGCAACCAAGTACAGAAAGGACGAAGAAATCAAAGAGGAATCTACAGTGCCTAAAGTTAAAGATACAAAGACAGTTGAAGCGGCTAATGCTAAAACTAGGGCTGAATGGGAGCGGGAAGTCAATTCTCAGTTTGCTCAGGGCGACGTGGTAGTTGAGCAGGAGAGAATGGAACTCAAGGATATTCCTTTGCCAGCCCCTGTAAGCGAAGGTCAGGAGCCGTTGAAAGAAGTTAAAGGTACAAACGTAGCAGTACAGGAGAGACAGCCCGTGCCGACTATTACAGAGGTAGATGACAGAGAGACACCGAAAATCTATGACATCCTAGATTATCAGGGAGGGAAGTACGTGTTCCTTTACCCTGACAAGTACGGAGACTTCAATGTATTCGATATCACTCGCAACGGGTTCTCCTCGTTAGCCAAGGGGCGGTCTTGGAAAGTCTCTGAGGATATCATCTCTGATGAGTTTGTACAGTACTTAGAGGCGATACCTACTATCTAAAATCCTTCCCTCTTTCTACTTGGCTCTCTTCTCTTCGGGTGTCAAGATAATCGGAGAGCCAGAAGAAAGTCTAACTGTTCAGGGGAACTCTTAGGCTTTCTTTGTGTCCGGGGAGAATCAGAGGATGAATAATATTCATTTCTTCGTAAGCCTAGAGGTCATTGAGTTTCGGGGATAATAGAATTAACGAACTGAATGGCAATCGAAAATATTCAGACAACTGAATAAAAATGAATAAAAATGAATAGAGACAAATCCGATAGGCTAAAAGAGAGGGCTAGGTGTCTGTTCGTTGAAGAGAACAACAGCCTCTCACTCATCGCAAAAAAGATAGGCATCCCTGAAGGCACGTTGTCTCGATGGAGAACTGACAATAAATGGGCTGAGGCTAAGAAGTTCAGGGACACCTCTGCCGATGGTTACAAGGAAGCGTCATTGATAGCCCCTGATACAGTTAACCAAGCCCTAGGCATTGAATTAACGGGGAATGCTGCTGCCTTGGTTGAGAAGTGGGATACCCTACTCAAGGAACACGAGGGAGTCTTTGCTAGGGGGAGAGGGTTTGCCAGCGAGATTATCGGGGTGTTGGAGGACAAGCTCGAAGGACTCCAAGATAACGGGGATATCGACGAGATAGGGAAAGTGGCTAAGATAATGCTCGACTGGATGAAGATTGCAGACCTAGCAATCAAAGGAGAACGCACCGCTATCTCTGCGGATTACTACGACATTAACAGAGCTATTCTCTTGGTAAAGGCTTATGGATACAACCTTGTTTCACATTCCGCATCTAAGCAACTCCAGTCTGAAGGCGATTCCGATGGAGGTGTCTCCGACGAGTTCGCTGACCACATTGAGCGAGAAGACCTCGGAATCGAAGGGGATTTTCCTCCCATACCAGAAGAGATGGAGTCAGGACGATTCTCCAGTGAAGGTATGCCTGAAGTCTAGGCGGATTGGGTTGTCATGGGCGGAAGCGGCAAAGTCAGTCAATAAGGGAATGCGTCGTAACGGGCAATCAACGTATTACATTGGCTACAACTTGGACATGGCAAGGCAGTTCATTGTTGACTGTGGCTGGTGGATCAAGCGATGGCAGGTCATAGGGACTCGATGGGATGAGTCAGTTGTCCGTGATGCAGACAAGGATATTATTACTTTCAGAATCAGATTGTCCTCTGGCAATGAAATCGTGGCTCTTTCTTCGAGACCAACGAACCTCCGAGGAAAGAAGGGCAGGGTTATCATCGACGAGGCTGCTCACCATGATTCACTACAGGAGCTTATAGATGCCGCCCTAGCCCTCTTAATGTGGGGAGGGCAGGTGAGTATCATTTCCACCCACTTCGGCGTAGAGAGCCGCTTCTATGAGCTTGTCAATGAAATCAAGGAAGGCAAGAAGAATTATTCCTATCACGAGATACCTTTCTTGGCTGCTGTGGACGAAGGACTGTTCAGGCAGATTCAGAAAGTCTCTGGCAAACCTTACTCTGCCGAAATAGAGCAGGACTGGATTAAAACCACTTACGAATACTACGGGACTGGAGCCGGACAGGAGCTTGACTGTATCCCATCTCAGGGAGGTGCAGGGATTGTCTTCAACAGAACTTGGTTCCCTATCGTTGATTCTGCTCCCGAAGGTGGTGTGACGGTGAGATTCTGGGACTTAGCGGCAACGGCTGCGGCTGTGAATGCCAAGGCTTGTTTCACTGCTGGAGTCAAGATGAGATTCGTTGATAACAAGTGGTGGGTTCTCGATGTGATCATGGAACAGGTCAGCCCGACAGAAGGAGATAAACTTCTCCACTACACGGCAGCCAGAGATGGGCAGTGGACTAAGGTGCGCTGGGAACTTGAGGGTGGCTCAGCAGGGAAGCGAGACGAAGCCCATATCAAGATATTGCTCGGTGGTTACGATGTTGGGGCAGTGAAACCCTTGGGAGACAAGGTAACCAGAGCGAGACCCTTTGCTAGGGAATCAATGAGTGGCAATGTCTTGCTGGTCAGAGCCAACTGGAACGACAGATACCTAGATTGTCTTAACTCATTTCCAATGGGAGTCATTGATCCCGTTGACGCATCTACGGGAGCCTTTGCAGAGTTAACCACGGCGACACCTAGAGCAAGAGTGGGTACTTACCATTATTAACCTGTGTCAGAATCAAAACCGACTCCTGTTTCAAACAGGAACCGATTACTTGATCGAGAAGGGTTGTCCGGTTTCAAGCCGGATAACCTACGAGGAATATTCCCGTTTCAAACCGAAGTATTAATTAATAAAGAATGGATCAAGATTAGAGAGCCAGTGTATATAAAAAGGGCTTATTTATTAGAGAGACTTTCTTAATAAAACCCTCTATATTAGCGTCCATGAGAAGCCTTATTATCTGTATAGTTTTGGGATTCTCGTGGACGGGCTTAGACCTTACTGAACAAGGGCTTCAGCCATTTCGCTGCCGATTACATTTTCTCGTCCGATTACTGGCTCTCCTACTCCGATTCCGGTCTGCCTTTTCCCTGGAATGAACATTCGGGGAAAATAGAAAAAAGACAATAAATGTCAAAACACTCACCCCTATTTCCGACTCTGCCTATCCCTTGTGCCGTGATTAACGATGATGCCATTGTTGTCATGGCAAGTCCTCGGTTCCTTGAACTGGGTTACATAGTCGGCGAAGTATT
>Ga0335395_10000177_pt1 | contig 41618 bp, 35 predicted proteins | sample MAT02_FD_205744 | JGI IMG/M metagenome (GOLD analysis project Ga0335395, IMG submission 205744) | Freshwater microbial communities from Lake Fryxell liftoff mats and glacier meltwater in Antarctica - MAT-02 (spades assembly) (version 2) ... | reverse complement strand
CGAATTTTACTCAAATCCGCACCTTCTCTACCCTGCTTAATTTTGCTGACTGTATCGATACCGACGCCAGACTCAGCCTCGATTTCCGTCAGAGTACCTCTAATGTTATATCGGTCAGACCATTCTTGGAGCGCCTCATTGAGCTTCTTTAAACCCGGGGCTGTGAGAATGCGACCGCGATCGCGTTTTGACTTGAGCACTTCGCTTGCAGTGAAAGGGGGCAGGAATATAGGAAGTTTAACGCCTTAACTGCCTATTTTAAGCGATTTTAAGGCAGATCGTCAGCCAGCCGGAATTTAAGGAATTTTACGAAGAGAGGGTTTTTGGGCGATCGACTCCTGAAACTCTGTCCTGATAACGGCTTCAACCTTTGAATATATTTGAGGAGAAAAAAGTTTTCTTAACTCCCCAATCTCCGCCACTAAAAACGACTTAATTTTTTAGAGTAGATACATCAAGCCAAAAAGGAGCATCAAAATGAGTAAAATCTTGCACAGACTGGCAATGGCCGCGTTAGGAACCGCCGCCATTTTCACAATTAATACACTCAATAATTTAACAGAAGCATCAGCCGCTGGTAAATTTGACCAACCCGAAGTTCATCAAAACAAACTTTTCTCAATTCCCATACCAAGTCAGTTTCAAAAGTAGGAAATTTGTTACTTTAATCAAGGAGAAATTATGAAGTCTACACTTTACTCGCCAACAGCTACCGCTACAAAATCTGACTTAGTTGATGCTGATGCGATCGATGCCTGCACAGCCCTTGCTTGGGTTGAATTGGTAGCGTTAGATGACAGCGCTCTCACGGGCGATGATTGGCTGGTTTTGTGCGATGATATTGATAGCGGGGAAATTTACCGCGGCTGGTTCCTGTGGCACGATCGCGAAGTTAGCGGTAATTGGGAAGCTTACGACCATTTGAGCGATCGCCGATTTGTCGCGAAAAGCCAAGTTTTTGCCAAAAGTGCGATCGATTCGATCGAAGATGCTAGAAATAAGGCGATCGCACAACTAGAATTTGTGCTCTAAAGCAAATACAATTCGCCCCGACAAAACAAGAATTCTGCGAAGATAATTCGCGACTGAATGAACTTTCATTCCCTACGCGAGACGAGAATAAAAAGGTTTAATATAACCGGATGCGATACAATTCCCGGAAACCGAATATTCTCAAAGAAAATAATAAAACATACGGCTGCGGGCAAGAGTTCACTGTATGATGCTATGTGGTTCGCCTCGAAAGCGGTTGAGAACACTGTTCCAGCCGTTTTCACGTTGCAGCCGTTAAACTCTTACTCCTCACACATGACTCCAAAACTCCGATGGCTGTTGCCTGCCTTAATTAGTGTTTTGTCGATCGCCCTGCCCGCAAAAGCTGATACACTAACATCATGGCACTTCGATGCCAACCAAAATCAACTCAATTTAACAACAGATTCAGGAGTTCAGCCGCAAGTTAAACTCATTGCAAATCCTACCCGTTTAGTAATTGACTTGCCCGGAATAGTCTTAGAATATCCCGAAAGCCCTCAAAGCTACAACTCAGCTATTCAACAAATTAGAGTCGGGCAATTTGACACCGAAACCACCAGATTAGTCATCCAATTAACTCCCGGATATAAACTAGACCCGCAAAAAGTCCGAGTGATTAAAGAATCTGCCACTCGCTGGTCATTTCAGTTACCCAATCCCGAACAAATAGCAGCAAACGAGTCTTTTCAACCAGCAGATATTACCCAAATTGAACAAAAACCCGGTCAAGTCCCCGTAACTGTTTCTGCACCAAATCCCAGAAACTATGCGGGTGATTTAGCGATGCGAACAGGCTCAGAAATGAGCGCGATCAAGTCGCAAGTCGAAAGTGCGATCGACCAATATAGATCCCTCAGCGCCGGAATGTTCTTTCTGGACTTGGATACAGGAGACTATTTAGACATCAAGGGCGATCGAGTATTTCCAGCCGCCAGTACCATCAAATTACCAATTCTAATTGCTTTTTATCAAGATGTAGACGCGGGCCAAGTTAGCTTGAATGAAACATTAGTTATGAAGCGGGACTTAGTAGCCAGCGGCTCTGGAACCATGCAAGACGAACCAGATGGCACTCGGTTTAGCATCAAAGAAACCGTAGATAAAATGATTACCATCAGCGACAATACAGCCACCAACATGATGATTGAACGTTTAGGTGGAATTGCTAAACTCAACGAGCGTTTTCGCAGTTGGGGATTAACTGACACCAGAATTCGCAATTGGCTAGGTGATTTTCAAGGAACAAATACCACAAGTTCTGTCGATATGGTAAAGCTGCTGGCGATGCTATCTCGCGATAAATTAGTTTCCGAATCCAGTCGAGAACAAGCTTTAGAATTACTGCGGCGCACCACAACTAGAACGCTGCTACCTTCGGGTTTAGGCGCGGGAGCAGTGATTGCTGACAAAACCGGAGATATCGGTTTTGTAGTTGGCGATGCGGGAATTATTGATATGCCAAATGGCAAGCGTTATTTAGCGGCAATTTTTGTAAAACGTCCATACAATGACCCAATTGTCAGAGATTTTGTGCGTCGGATTTCGCGGATTGTTTACAATTATTTAGACCAACCTGCGGCCAAAGTATCCGATAATTTGCGTTGATATTGGTTATTAGTTATTGGTTATTGGTTATTAAGCTGTTCTACATTTAAATTGTGTGTCAACAATCAATAAAACTCTTGTGGGATGGGCTTCTAGCCCTTGTCATTACCCACATCTCCTGAAACCCTCACTACGCCGTTATCCCGCCAGGGACTCAAGTCCCTGACTAATAGCGTAAGTCGGTTAAAACCGACTAAGTTTCTGGTTCTTTTAGTCCGTTTTAACGGACTTTAGCTATTAGCCGTAGGTTTGAACCTACGGCGGGCTAGTAGGTAAACGAAAAATGAAAAATGTGGGTAATGACAAGGCTTCTCGCCCGTCCAGAATTTCCAATTTAAATGCGCAACAGCTTAGAGCTAACAACGAACAATTAACCAATAACCAATAACAGCTAACAAATGACTAATCACTCTTTGCGCTCAACAGCCACAGTCAAATGAGCTACAACTGCCCCAACTGTAGCAAGTACAGCAGCAATTGGAAAGACTACCGATCCTGCAACGCCGCCTACCAATCCCGCCATCAGTGGAATATCTGCCAAAGTCCGCCCTTGCGAGTTTTTGATGACGAGGCGGCGGAGTTTTCCTCGCTGAATTAGTTCTTTGACTTTCCCAATTAAACTGTCGCCACTAATCTTAAATTCTTCCACTCTAACTTTTTCCTCTGTGGCAAATTCTGAGGCGAATAAAGGAGTTTCAACTGTTGCGTTTGCTGAATTTTCGGCTGCTGTGGAGTCTTGTAAAATCGTTACTTGTTGTTCTAGTTGTTGTGAGTTCATTTTTTGTAGGGCGGGCGAAAACCAGCCGTTTAATTTCTATACTCCTATCTTGTACGATCGCACTTCGCAACGACAGGCAAGAAAACCCTACAAGCTGCATTCGTACTTTCCACCCCCATATTTTTACTCACAACCATATCTTTATTTGGTTAGATTAGGGCTGGTTTATCTATTCCTAAAGGTAGAGAAGATGTTTTTGAAACAACCCGTTTCTACATACAAGTAAGGTGCGCAGTGCGCACCCTACAAGTAATGTGTACACTGCACCCCCACGGATTATTTGTGTCGAATTAGCTCGTAAATTTCCACATAGTCTTTAGCTGGATATTTCCACGAATTGTCACAATTCATGCCTTGAATCATGAGTTTTTCAAATTCATCAGGATAGTCATACCACAATCCGATCGCGCGATCGAGCGCCGACTCTAAAGCAGAGTAGTCAGTTTGGTAAAATACGTAACCGTTGCGCTCTTCGGGGGTGTGGCTGGTGCCGTAATCGCGATCGAACACCGTATTCACCAAACCGCCCACACCCCGCACCACAGGCACTGTACCGTACCTCAACCCGATCATCTGAGTCAGCCCGCAAGGTTCGTAATTGCTCGGAACCACAATCATATCCGCACCCGCGTAAATTAAGTGCGAAAGTTCCTCATTAAAGCCTAGTTCCAAATGGCAGTCAGGATTCTCATTCAAAACTTGTTTTTCGTGCTGGAAATGTGCATTAATTCCCGCTTCCGTCGCCGAACCCAAAAGCACGAATTGCGCGCCTTTACTCAGACAGTAATAAATGGCATGGTGGAGGAGATGAACGCCTTTTTGGTCATCTAAACGACCGATAAACGCCACAATCGGTTTGTCAGCATCCCGCAGGAAAAGCCGATCGCGCAAAGCTTGTTTAGTTTCCGCTTTTCCTGCCAAATCCTCCTGAGTATAGTGATCGGGAATATAGCGATCGCTCTGGGGATTCCATACATCATAATCGATGCCGTTGAGCACCCCGCGAAACTTGTCTTGATATATATGCAAAGTGTGCCCCAAACCGTAGCCGAACTCCCCGACATGAGCTTCCCAAGCGTGGTGTGGCGAAACCGTCGTCACAAAGTTGGAGTACACAATGCCACCTTTCATAAAATTGATAGCAAAAGGGTTAAAATTGTCTTGCAGGCGATCGTACTGAAAATAATAATCATCTCGATTCAAACCCGTTGCTTGCAAAACCTCGCTGCCGCCCATGCCTTGATGTTTGAAATTGTGAATGGTATAGCAGACTCGCTGATTTTCCATCCAATTGTATTTGTAAATTTCAAACAGCATGACTGGAATCAAACCAGTTTGCCAATCATGACAGTGAATCACATCCGGGCGCTTATTACTTCTGAGCAAAAATTCCAAAGCAGCTTTGCTAAAAAATGCAAATCGCATATTGTCATCATTGCCACCGTAATAATAGCCGCGGTTAAAAAAGTTATCTGGCGATCGAGGTTCTATGAAAAAACACAACAGCCCGTGCACCCAGCCGCAGTAGACATCGCATAAGATTTCGCCGCCGTACCAGGGCACTGCCAGATCGCGATAGGCATCATGAAGTCCCCAAATGTGGTCGTATCTCATGCAGTCGTACTTGGGCAGAATAATCTCGACGCAGTTGCCGGAATTCTGCAACTCCTGGCTCAAACCGTAAACTACGTCGCCCAAACCCCCTGCTTTGACGACGGGGGCGCACTCTGAGGCAATTTGTACGATGTACATTTTTTTTGCTCGCTCCTGGATGAATCTAAAAAATATTTTCTTAACTTGACAAAGTATATGATTTCTCGGCAAATAAGCAAGTCGGCCATTGGGAATACAGGGAAAATAGGCGCAGCTAGCAGAAGTTGAGAGCGATTCGGGCCGGACTGTTGCTTAAAATACAGTTACGGACACGGCACTGCCGTGTCCGTGATGTGCCAGAGTGTAATCAATGACCTGTTTGTGCAGATTTTGCAAACATCAAACTAATTTGTCAAATCCATTCTTTTCATCGATCGAATCTCCTGTCGCTACGAAATAACTCAACCCAAACCCATCCCATCATTTTCACACACTAACAATTTACCTTTCCCCTGATAAAACCAAACATAACCCTCCCCACCGCCTTTACCAAAATGACCTAATTTTCGATAATCTTCTTCAATCCCCTTGGTAAATCCTTTCACCAAATCGCAATCAGCTATCAACGTTTCACCTTGCTTGAGTTCGACAATCTTAGCCGGTGAACTTGTAGCTGCTAAAACAGTAGCTTTTTGCTCGCGCAAAGCTGTAACAGCAATTCTCCACCTACCGTCATTAGAAGCAGCCACTTGCCGGAATTTTAGTTTTTTTGCACCGATAACTACATTGTCCGAACAAAACTGAAATATACCATCATCAAACTCCCACTGCTCCGCATCCAAAAGCTCGATCGGCGTATAATGCAGGAAATGCCCTTTTTGTCTCGGTTCCAGTTTCACCGTACCAGTCCCTTGATATACGGGAGCGTTGTAATCCATTTCCGTTGTCAAAGATACCCACATATCTTTTAAACGGTTATCCGTTTTATAAACACCGGAAGTCAATTTTCCCATACACCAATGCAGCGCACCTTTTTGAATTATCACTCCCGAATTGTTTAAGTTAATTTCCGCTTGCTGAACCAACGGAATATTCTTAGTGGGATGGTAAAACTTATTGGTTTCTGGATTGATGTTATTTTGGACATACCACAAATCCGTTGGTTCCAAAACCTTGATTTCGTATTTCATAATTTACCTCGCTTATTTACTTAAAATGTGTTAAAGATTTGACACATGATTTGGGGCTGCCGCGTTCCCGGATTTATCGGGTGAAATTTATGTTTGGCAGACATCCTCTGCTACTGTTAAAGTATCTAGCTATCTTAGCAATAGCAGACAGCGCTCCTCCACAATTGTTGAGAAAAATTTATGCCTGCGATCGCACAATCCCCCAATCCACCCGTTTTAGAAGAAATTAAATCAGGATTACCCAACATTTGCGGTTCCGAAGCAGAAATTAGCGCCGCAGCCAACAGCAAAGAACCAGTCTTTTTACCTACCACAAATCTGCGCCTCGAAAACATTCAAGCCGGATTCGCCTGCGCCCTCCATATGCACCAACCCACAATTCCAGCAGGTGCAAACGGCGAACTTATCTGCAATTTGCAGAATATGTTTGAACATCCCAACCAAGGAGACAATCACAACGCCGGAGTATTTGCTTCGTGCTATTCCCGCATGGGAGAATTCATTCCTCAACTAATTGCCGAAGGCTGCAACCCGCGAATTATGCTCGATTATTCGGGCAATTTATTGTGGGGATTGCGCCAAATGGGACGCGATGATGTCCTCAACAATCTCAAGCGGATTACCTGCGATCCTCAATATCAACCTCACGTAGAATGGCTGGGGACAATGTGGAGTCATGCCGTCATTCCCTCAACTCCCATTCCCGACATCAAACTCCAAATTCAAGCATGGCAACATCATTTTGCGGCAATTTTTGGCTTGGATGCCCTGAAGCGCGTTAAAGGTTTTTCACCCCCAGAAATGCACTTTCCAAATCATCCAGACACACTTTACGAATACATCAAAGCTTTGAAAGAATGCGGCTACCGCTGGCTGATGGTGCAGGAACATTCTGTAGAAAATCTTGACGGTTCGGGATTGTCTCAAGACCAAAAATACATTCCAAACCGTTTGATGGCGCGCAATTCTCACGGCGAAACCATCAGTATTACTGCTTTGATTAAAACCCAAGGTTCTGACACCAAATTGGTCGGTCAAATGCAGCCTTACTACGAAGCAAAAGGACGTAATAAACAGCAAATTGGCAATGTCACAGTTCCTTCTTTGGTGACTCAAATTGCTGATGGCGAAAATGGCGGTGTGATGATGAATGAATTTCCCAGCGCTTTTGTCAAAGCTTGGCACGAAAACCGGGAAGATGGTGGCGGAAAATCGGGTGTTGTCGGTTTAAATGGGACTGAATATTTGGAGATAATTGAAGCGGCTGGTGTTAATCCTGATGATTATCCTGTTTGTCAGGGAATCAACCAGCACAAAATTTGGCAGCTAGTCGATCCTGATAGTGCGACGCCGGAAAAGGTGGAAAGTGCGATCGGCCAACTCAAACAAACAGACCACAATTTTCACATGGATGGTGCTTCTTGGACAAACGATTTGAGTTGGGTGAAAGGCTACGAAAACGTCTTAGAACCGATGAATCAACTCAGCGCCGCATTTCACCAAAAGTACGATCGGCTGGTGCAGCAAGATGCCGCCGTTACCAAGCAGTTTGAATACCAACAAGCTTTGCTTTACAACCTGTTGGTGCAAACAAGCTGTTTCCGCTATTGGGGACAGGGAACCTGGACTGATTACGCGCGGGAACTTTACAATCGCGGCGCTGCTTTAATGAAGTAGGAAAAGTTTGCAGTTGCGGTTTTTCGCCACACCGCAACTGCGAATTTTACCAAATTTTACAAAATAAATAATTCCAGTGCACCCGGATTTGATATCAACCCTACATTCGCTGACTGTCTCCCATTTTACCTAGAACTCGATTCCGCACCCTCAAATTCAAGCCTACAGCATTAAGAGCATTGTAGAACTTACGCAAAGCCCCTGCACAAGCGTGTTTTGTAAAGAGTAGCCCAATATTAATTTAGGTTGTTGTCTGTTCTTTTCTCTAATCACTGATTATAACTCGATAAATTATGTGTCTCATTGCAAGGTTTTGTTAACTTACTTTAAGCCTAATTCTTGACATACGTCAGATAAACTTAGGTTCTTCCTTACTTACTATGCTAAATCAATAGCTAAATCAGTCAAAATATCTGAAAAAATATTTAAAACTGTAAATCAAGTCCTTGTCAGGTTTGACATTTAGGCTAGTTCAATTGTTAAATATAAATAGTCACAAGAATTTTTGAGAGCGAATTACAGTCATGACCACAAAAAAGGGTACTAAAGTTCTAACAGAGATCCTGAATATACAAGGAATTAAAGTAATTCAAATGAGTCAACAACCAGGGATTGGAATAATATTACAGGTAGAGTCAATTCATAGAGAAAGTCATTGCCATCATTGCAGGACAAAAAGTAATAGATTACATCAAAACCATCGATACGTAGTAAAATATTTATCGTGGGGAGAAAAGCCAGTATTCTTAGAAATAAATAGACGACAGTTTAAATGTAAAAAATGTGGCAAACCATTTAGTGAAAAATTGGACTTTGTAAACAACCGAAGAACTTATACAAAACGACTAGCAGATACAATTATCAAATCAGTTTTATCAAGTGACATTCATTAGTGTAGCAAAACAAAGAGTAGTAACAACAGAAGAAATAGAAAGAATGTTGTCAGATACCTCACGAGAATTATCGTCAAAACCATCAGGATTAAAAAAGCTAGGAATTGATGAAATAGCGTTAATTAAAGGTCAAGGAACTAACTGTGCCGTATTAATAGATTTATCAACATCTAAATTAATTACAATTGTTGCCGGAAAAACGCAAGCGGAAATTGAGCCAGTCCTTAATTCCTGGGGTTCAGAGGTCTTAGAACAAATAGAAGAAGTAAATATAGATTTGTGGACAGGTTATAAAACCCTAGTACAAAAACTTATGCCAAATGCTCAAGGAGTAGCGGATATATTTCATGTAATGGTACAAGTTAACCAGGAGTTAGATACACAAAGAAATCGCGAAAAAAGGCAAGTAATAGATTTAACTAAAAAATTAAAGTCGTCCAAAAAAGTAGCAGAATATAAAGAAATATTAGAGGGAATAAACGACAGTAAATATTCATTGTCAAAGAATGAAGAGAATTTAAATAAAAAGCAATATATCAAATTAATGGAGGTGAAAAAAGTGTGTCCCAATCTTGCAGAATGCATAAATTAAAAGAAAAATTCCGACAAATGTTTGAAAACAAAAAAATAAATTGGTTGAGGGGATTTTTGAGAATTGGGATCTGACAGAAAATATCTAAACAATATTTTCCTGATAGTGTGAAGACTATTACCAATTGGCACAAAGGAGATAATTGCTTACTTTGATAATAGGACAACAAGTGGTATTGTTGAGGGTATTAACAACAAATTTAAATTAATAAAACGTTCGGCGTATGGCTTTAGGAATTTTGAAAACTACAAAATAGATGTTTGCTGTCCTGGACATTTTAATTGTTAGTTTGGCATACCAAGTAAGGAAGAACAATTTAATTGAATGTAATCATGAAACTGAAGTTGCATTAGTAGAGGCGGATATAGTAGAAAAATTGGCTGATATTGCTATTAAAAAATGGTGCGATAAAAATCTAATTTCTGGAGAAGAGGTGAGCAGAGAATGCACATTATATTTGAAACCCAATGATAGTGAAAATTCTATAAAAAAATTGCTGAGGTATGAACGCCTGGACGAGTCTGAGGCTGCTGATTGAATGCGCTCCGACCATCCGCCCGGTTGAGAGAGTTGCTAAACGAAGGTTTAAAGTGTTACACAATGGATAGTTCATCAGTTACTTCGATGCGACCTAGGGGATGACAAGGTTAGAGGCAATTCGACAAGAGCAGAATCAGCTTTTACAAGAAGCATCGACTATTTTAGGCAAGCAGTTGAATGCAGATTGAGAAGGTGTGGCCCGATCGCACTCATGGTAAATTTAATAAATCCAGGCTTTCCCTCAAAAGCAGACAAAAGAACGCTTGCAGTCGCGAGCCCAATACGCCATGCCCGATTCCGAATTTTCCGATGACTTAAAATGGACACCTGAAGCCAAGGCAAAGTCGCAACTGAAGTTAACTCGTTTAACTTTACGTCTCCTCGTTCTTGGTTGTCCTGTTTCCACTTTGTGATGGGTTTCTTCTTCTTAATCGGCCACTTGTGGCACGCTGGTCGCGCTCGCGCGGCTGTCGCTGGTTTTGAAAGAGGTATCAATCGCGAAAATGAAGCGGTACTTTCTATGCCTGATTTGGACTAATCGATCGAGCTTATGCTGATTTGATAGTCTAATCGAAAAAGGCTCCTGCTTAACCGCAGGAGCTTTTTTTTGAGTAGAAGAAGAAGACCGGGCGGTTGAAACCGCGTCTACACAGACAAAACCCGCCTCCGCGGGTTTCCGAGTGGGCGGTGAAAATTACTTTATTTTCTTTACACCCTCGCTCGGACGCAAGTTTTTGTAGACGCGGTTTCAACCGCCGTCTGATCTGAATGATTCTGCAATTTAAGCTTGACAAATTTAATAACTTATGGTATGAAGCTTGCAAGACAGGCTCTACAAAGTTTATATTTGAAGTACAAAATTTTTAATCGCACAAAATTGAAAGTTGTAATAGAAAGTTGGAGTTTGAAGGCAGCTTGCTAACTGTGCAAAACTAATCGACCATCGCCCTGCTAGATATTCATATTTTATTAAATGCCTGTGCTTGTCTATTTTTGTAACAGGCACAAGACTTTTCAGCCACTTAATGTTATTGCTGGGAAAGCAAAAGATTAATAATGGACTCATTAAAGATCCAAAATGTCAAGGTGAGGTACGATCGAGCAAATTTGCTCGATCGCATCGCCAACCGCATTCGCCGCTCTCTAGAACTGCCAGAAATTCTCAGCGCCACAGCAGCGGAAGTTCAATCGTTCTTAGGAACAGACAGGGTAAAAATCTACAAATTTCATAGCGACGGCAGCGGTGAAGTGATTGCCGAATCAATTAACGACAACCGCTTGCCATCGCTATTGGGGCTGCATTTTCCAGCAGACGATATTCCCCCTCAAGCCCGCGAATTGTTCGCGCAAGTAAAAGTGCGATCGATCGTCGATATCGATTCCGGGCAGCTAGGCCAAAGTCCCCGCCGCGATGCGGTTTCCGGCCAACTGCTGCCCGACGAAGTGCGGTACAGGGCGATCGATCCCTGCCACGCTGAATACTTGACCGCACTGGGTGTCAAGGCTTCCTTAGTAGTACCAATTTTTCACGGCGAAGAATTCTGGGGGTTGTTGGTATCTCACCACTCCGAGTCCCGGAGTGTCGCAGAAAACGAACTGCAAGGCGTTCAGATGGTAGCAGATCAGCTCGGCGTTGCGATCGCCCAATCAACCCTCCTCGCCCTTGCCCAGGCAAAAGCTCAGCGGGAAGCTGCCGTCAACCGCGTCGCCGCAGCCCTGCACTCCCAGCCGACAATTGAACTGCAAGCAGCTTTGGTAGAATCTGTAGCTGCACTAGACGCAGCCGGGGGCAGGCTGTGCATTTTCGCCCCACCATTCACTTTGGACAGCAGCAAAGTCACGAGTTTAGTTCCCTACTCGGACAATTCCACTCGGACACTCAAAGTCTACACTTGCGGCTCAGGGCCGAGGATGCAAAATTCGGCGAAATACCAGCAGGTGGAGCAATACAGCGTCTGGCACGAATATTTTAAGTCCGGCGAGCAAGAGGTTTGGGCAATTCCCGACTTGTACAAAATTAGCAGTTTGAGAAGCCTGCAACCTGCTTTTCGATCGACCAAAATTCGCAGCATTTTAATCGTACCTCTCAGAAACCGCCAGCAAATATTTGGTTACTTGAGCATTTTTAGAGAAGAATTTGACACCGAAACTCTCTGGGCTGGACAATTGGATAGCGACGGGCGGCTCGCCCAATCACGGATATCTTTTGAAGCATGGAAAGAATCAAAAACTGCTCAAGTTCGCGAATGGAAGGCTGAAGAAATTGAGTTAGTACAAACTTTGGGCAGCCACTTTTCTCAGGCAATTAACCACTATCAACTCGATCAACAAATAGAAGCACTTAACACTAATTTAGAAAATCAAGTTCAAGAGCGCACAGCTCAACTACAGCAGTTGACCCAACAACAGCGAGTGCTGTTTGAAGTCGTGGCAAAAATGCGAGAATCCCTGGACTTGAACAGGATTTTTAGCACGATGTCCCAGGAAGTGCGGCAGGCTTTAAATGCCGATCGCGTTGCGGTTTACCGCTTCGATCTCGCATCTGAATTTAACAATGGCGAATTTGTTGCCGAAGATGTTTTGCCAGATTTTCTGTCAGCAATGGCTGTCAAAGTACACGATCACTGCTTTGGAGAAAGCTACGCCAATCTCTACTCTCAGGGACGCGTTCACGCCATGTCCGACATCAGACAAGCCGGACTGCCAGATTGCTTTCGGGAAATTTTGGAGCAATTTCAGGTCAAAGCTACTTTAGTTGCACCGGTGATCAAAGGCAATGACCTTTGGGGGTTGCTGTGCGTGCACCAGTGTTCGGCTCCCCGCAACTGGGAATCTTCCGAAATTCAGTTTGCTACTCAAATTTCCGCTCAGCTCAGTATCGCCCTAGAACAAGCCGATTTGCTCGCTCAAACGCGGCAGCAAGCAGTTGATTTGCAGCCAGCCGCCGAGCAGCAGCGGATACTGTTTGAGGTGGTTGCTAAGATTCGACAATCTCTCGATTTAAATACAATTTTTCGCACGACAACCACAGAACTGCGGCGGATTTTAAATGCAGACAGAGTTGGAATTTATCGCTTCGACCCCGATTCAAAGTTTAATGAAGGGGAATTTATTACCGAAGATGTTTTGCCTGGTTTTGCTTCAGCAATGGATGTGAAAGTTCGCGATCATTGTTTTGGCGAAAATTATGCCAATAAATACAGTCAGGGACACATTCAAGTGCTGCCAGACATCGAAAGTGCTGGACTCTCAGACTGCCACGCTGCTATTTTAGCTCAATTTCAAATTAGAGCTCAGGTGATTATGCCGCTGATGAATGGCAGCCAACTTTGGGGTTTGCTGTGCGTGCATCAGTGCAGCGGTTCGCGCAATTGGCAAACTTCGGAAATCCAGTTTGCTACGCAAGTCGGAGCTCAGTTGAGCGTAGCATTAGAACAAGCAGATTTGCTTGTTCAAACGCGGCAGCAAACGATCGATCTCCAGTGGGCAGCCGAGCAACAGCGGATACTGTTTGAAGTGGTGGCCAAGATTCGAGAGTCTCTCGATATCAATGCGATTTTTAAGACGGCAACCCAAGAAGTTTGTCAGTTTATGCAAGTTGATAGAATTGCTATCTATGGCTTTAATCCTGATTGGAGCGGTCAATATGTTGCCGAGTTTGTCAAAGATGGCTGGAAAAAATTGGTAGGGGAAGGTATCAATACGGTTTGGGAAGATACTTATTTGCAGGAAAACCGAGGTGGTAGGTATCTCAATAATGAAACTCTAGCCGTTGACGATATCTATCAAGCCGATCACTCGGAGTGTCATGTTAGTATTTTAGAGCAATTTCAGGTCAAGGCTTACGCGATCGCGCCGATTTTTGTAGGACAAGAACTTTGGGGTTTGCTGATAGCCTATCAACATTCTGGGCCGCGCTGTTGGCAAAGTTCAGAAGTTAAGTTTTTAACTCAGATTGCCAATCAGTTAGGCGTAGCTATTCAACAATCTGATTTGCTGGCTCAAACCAGAAACCAATCAGCACAAATCGCTCAAAATTTGAAGGATTTACAGCAAACTCAAGCTCAATTGATTCAGACTGAAAAAATGTCTGGTTTGGGGCAACTGGTGGCGGGTATTGCTCACGAAATTAACAATCCCATTAATTTTATTTACGGTAATCTCAATCACGCTACTGATTATACTGAAAATTTGCTGACTTTGCTGGAACTTTACCAGCAGCAATATCCCGATTCTAGTCCAAAAATTGCTAAATTGACCGAAGATATTGACTTGGAATTTCTGCTCGAAGATTTGCCGAAGTTGCTATTGTCTATGAAGGTGGGAGCGGATCGCATCCGTCAAATTGTTCTGTCTTTGAGAAATTTCTCTCGTCTGGATGAAAGTCAAATGAAGGCGGTTGATATTCACGAAGGCATTGACAGCACGCTGTTAATTTTGCAGCACAGGCTGAAGTCTAATCCCGACAGTGCAAACATTGTGCTAGTTAAAGAGTACGGCACTTTGCCTCTGGTTGAGTGTTATGCCGGACAGTTGAATCAGGTGTTTATGAATGTCATCGGAAATGCGATCGATGCTTTGGAATCGGACAAGTTGGTCGATCGCAAATCAGTGATTCCTCAAATTAAAATCTCTACTTCTGTCGGTCAAATTAATGGCAATGTTCCTAGCGCGGTGATTCGGATTTCTGACAACGGTTCTGGAATTTCGGAATCGATGAGACAACGCATATTTGACCCTTTTTTCACGACTAAGCCGGTGGGCAAAGGTACTGGATTGGGACTGTCAATTAGTTACCAAATTGTGGTAGAGAAACATGGTGGTGTTTTTAAGTGTAGTTCCCAATTGGGGAAAGGTACTGAGTTTGCGATCGAGATTCCGCTCCAACATCAGCTAGTCAGCCGGTGCGTAGTAGAAGACCCGGCGGTTGAAACCGCGTCTACACAAACGAAACCCGCCGACGCGGGTTGAAGACGCAAGGCGGTTGAAACCGCGTCTACACAAACGAAACCCGCCGACGCGGGTTGAAGACCGGGCGGTTGTACGTTATCTTCTTCAGTCCGCGGAGGCGGACTTGGTTTCTGTAGGCGCGGTTTCAACCGCCGTCTTACCTTTTAGCGCCTGAACATGGTAAATTCAATAATCAGACAGACTTTTGTCAAAATAAAAAACTGAGCGCTTGTAGTCGATCGACCAATACGCCATGCCCGATTCCGAATTTTCCGACGATTTAAAATGGACACCCGAAGCTCTTGCGAAGCTGAAAAATATTCCCTATTTTGTCCGGGGACAAGCTCGCGTCCGCATCGAGCACCTCGCCCGCGAAGCCGAAATCGAAGTTGTCACAGTTGACCTAGTTGAACAAGCTCGCATCGAGTTTGGGCAATAAGGGATCGAAATGTACCCTAAAGCTTTAGACTATTAATTGCGTTGTAAGGACAAGGATTTAAAAAAGTAGTGCGTAAAATAGTTATAGCTGGCAACTGGAAAATGTACAAAACTAGGGCAGAATCCCTAGAGTTTCTTCAGGGATTCATGTCCTGTCTGACGGAAACCGCAGACGAACGGGAAGTCGTGCTCTGCGTTCCCTTCACTGATTTGAGTGTCCTCTCCAAAAACCTGCATGGAGGCCGGATCAGACTCGGTGCTCAGAACGTTCACTGGGAAGAGTCGGGAGCTTTTACTGGCGAAATTTCCGGGCAGATGCTTGCAGAAATTGGGGTTCGCTACGTCATCGTCGGCCACAGCGAACGACGACAATATTTTGGGGAAACTGACGAAACGGTGAATTTGCGGCTGAAAGCTGCTCAGAAATCTGGTTTAGTTCCGATTCTGTGCGTGGGAGAGACGAAGCAGCAGCGGGATGCCGGGGAAACTGAGTCTCACATCTTATCTCAGTTAGCGCAGGATTTGGTGGGTGTTGACCAAGATAACTTAGTAATAGCTTACGAACCGATTTGGGCGATCGGCACTGGTGATACTTGCGAAACGAAGGAAGCTAATCGAGTGATTGGTTTGATTCGCAGTAAATTGAAAAATCCTGACGTGCCAATTCAGTACGGCGGCTCTGTGAAAGCCGAGAATATCGATGAAGTTATGGCTCAGCCGGAGATAGACGGGGTTTTGGTTGGTGGTGCTAGTTTGGAAGCTGCGAGTTTCGATCGCATTGTCAATTATCAGTAACTGGTAATTGCTAATTGGTAAGTGGAACTCGACTTTGGGAATTAAAGAGCGATCGCCTAGAATTGTGATGTGCCGTTCAGTGTTTGTTCGATCGGGAGAATTGACCTATGACTGCGATCGTTAAACCCAAACCCGCCTTAGAAGAGTTCCTCAAACTTCCTGAGACAGAACCCGCCTCAAAATTTCTTGAGGGAGAAATCATTCAGAAGCCCATGCCGCAAGGTGAACTCTCCAAGACGATCGATCGTATCAATTCCGGCTGCGCCAGAATTCATCTGATGAGAACGCATGACAAATAACCCCAAAAAAATCACAATTAGAAATAAAGTTTTCGAGTGGGGAAAACGCACTTATTTGATGGGCGTTTTGAATGTAACCCCCGATAGTTTCAGCGACGGCGGCGATTTTAATACCATAGAATCTGCTTTAGCGCAAGCTGAAAATATGGTAAAATCTGGAGTAGATATTATTGATATTGGCGGCCAATCTACTCGACCCGGTGCAGCGGAAATATCCTTAACAGAAGAACTAAATCGAGTCATTCCAGTTGTAGAAATGCTGCGACAAAAAGCGGATATTTTTGCAGATACACCGATTTCTGTTGATACTACCAGAGCGCAGGTTGCCAAAGCTGCGGTTGAGGCGGGAGCCGATATCGTCAACGATATTTCGGGAGCAACTTTTGACTCGGAAATGCTGTCAACTGTTTCTAAATTGGGAGTGCCAATAATTTTTATGCACCTGCGGGGAACTCCCCAAACAATGCAAAAAATGACTGATTATCGGGATTTAATTGGGGAAATTGGCGAGTTTTTAGAGAGTCGAATTGCGGCAGCAGTTGCTGCGGGGATTGACAAATCTCAAATAATTATCGACCCTGGTATTGGCTTTGCTAAGACTTACAGTCAGAATTTAGAAATTTTGCGCGAGTTGCCAAAATTTAGTTTTTTAGAGTGTCCGATTTTAGTTGGAGTATCGCGAAAAAGCTTCATTGGACAGATTTTGAATCAGCCATTGGCCAAACAAAGAGTTTGGGGGACAGCGGCGGCTTGTACAGGTGCGATCGCGAATTCGGCCGATATTTTGCGAGTTCACGATGTGAGAGAAATGCACGATGTCTGTCAGGTAGCCGACGCTATCTTCCGAAATCAGTCTTGAGAAGTTTGAGTATCGATAACTTTCATTTCCCCATGTTGATGAGAGTTCGGCTGAACATCGGGCATAGAACCCATCAACTCGTTGAGGGCTTCTGTCATGTTCCTGGGGTCCATAAACAGAATTTTGGCATTGTCGCTTTCGCCGAGTTTTTGTTGAGCGTCCAAGTATTTTTCGGTTACTAAGTAATTCAAAACTTGTTTGCTGTTCGGATGGGAGTCTAAAGCTTCAACTAAGAGCCTCATGTACTCCTTAGTGCCGATCGCCTTATTGACCATTGCTTGCCACTCGCTCTTAGTGGCGCGCTCCAATTCCATAGCTTCTTGCACCCTTTTCGGAGGTGTAATGCTTTGAATTTCTACGCGAATTACTTTGACGCCCCAAGTTTCGGTAGCCTCATCCAACTTCTTGAGTAACTTTTTATTCATGTCATCTCGGGAACCCAAGATGTCTTGCATGGGCAATCGACCAATTTCAGCGCGAAACGTCGTTAAAACTAAATTGGCGATCGCATTTTCAATTTGATCGATTCCATAATAAGCTTTCTGCAAATTCACAACCCGCCAATACACAACGGCATCGACTTCTAGAGCCACATTATCTCCAGTGATTGCTGATTGAGGTTTAATATCTAAAACTCTTTCACGGCTTGTGTCCACGCAGACAACTTTTTCTGCTAGGGGAGTAATAAAGTGGAGCCCGGGCTTGAGGGTGCGCTTATATTGACCCAAGCGTTCGACTAAAGCTTCGTCGCCCCCGCTGACTATTTTGACGCTTGAGTTGACAGCGTAGCCGAGGATGAGCGCAAAGAGCATGGTGAGAATAGACTGCCCCATTTCTACTTTCCTGCTAAGGTTGACTGAGAATCGATCGGAATTCCACTCTAATTTAACATGACAGACGAAAATTCCTTCGTCCACAGGTGTGGTATGACCGTCGATCGTGAGTAGTTCACCTCAAAATCTGCCCTAAAGTGCTAGAATGTCTCGACTGTTAATAACTATCTCCTTGCGTGGGGGCCCATGTGTTCGGACTCTCACAGCGCTAGTGAAACCCAAAATATCAACAACACCTTTTGACAAAAGACATGAAAAACGATCGAGAGTTTCGCTTGTTCAAACCTTTGAGGTGGATTGCCCCAAGCATTTTGGTGGGTGCGGGAATTTGCAATATCGCAGCGGCACAACCAGTAAAAGCTGAGCCGATAGCCCTGCAAGTCGTCTCCCAAAACTTGCAGTCGCAGAACAGGCGGCCACCACGCCCGAACCCGCCAGTTCGAGAAACTCTATCCTACGAGATGAAGGGAGACGAACTCAAGATTTGTAAGCAGCAAGGCAACTCCGAGAAAAAGTGCGAAGTTGTAGGCAAAGGCTACACATTGGGTTTGAGAACTGCCAATGACCTTTATGCTCAAGGAAATCTTGTCAATGCCGAAGTTTTGTATCGGCAACTAATCGCTCGCTTTCCCAAACAAGCGGATGGTTATTATAAGTTGGGAACTCTGCTGTCGGGACAAGGTAAAATCAGCGATGCGATCGACCAATTCCAAAAAGCAATTGAAGTCAACCCTCAGCACGCCAAAGCTCACAACGATTTAGGCGTGGCGATGGCAAGTCAAGGGAAATTGCCCGAGGCGATCGTTCATTGGAGACAAGCAATTAAAATCAACGGTCAATATCCCGACGCTTTAAACAATTTAGGAGTCGGTTTGTACCAGGAAGGAGACCAGGAAAAATTAGCAGAAGCAGTAGCCAGCCTCAAGAAAGCTAAGGAGTTATTTATCAAGCAAGGTAGAACTCAAGCGGCTAATAGAGTCGATAAAATCTTGGAGGAAATGAATCCGGCGTCGAGCGGATCTTAACAGTTGACAGTTGACCTGTGACAGTTGACAGTTGAGTGCGAAGTTTTTAGGCAGGGGATTTAAGCCTCTGCCTAAAAAAAATCCACCTAAAGGTGGGGGATTAAATCCCCTGTGCTTTGGTAAGCTAAATTCGTTATTAGTTATTAGTTATTGGTTGTTGGTTATTAGAATAAACAACTAACAACCAACAAATAACTACTGACTAATCACTTCCTAAAGCATTTCCCTCAAAACTTGTAAAATCACATCTCCGTCCACCCGATCGCTCACAGCAGCCTCACCCAAGCGTACAGGTAGCACAAACCGCACCTTACCATCCTGCACCTTCTTATCAAGTTGCAAAGTATTCAAAATCTCCTCAACATCCACACCTGCGGGCAATTTGGCAGGTAAACCGGCTTTTTCAAGCAAAGCAGACTGGCGGCGATCGCACTCAGCATCCCACATACCCAACTCCACAGCCAACCGGCTAGAGGCAGCCATACCAATTGCCACTCCTTCCCCGTGATTGATGACCTTGTAATTAGTCAAACTTTCTACAGCATGACCGATCGTATGTCCGTAATTCAAAATCGCCCGCAAACCAGATTCCTTCTCATCTTTGCTTACCACTTCAGCCTTAGCTTGGCAAGACCTGATCAAAATTTCCGCCAACAAATCCGCCTTCACGTAGCGCATCTGATCCAAACGCTTAGACTTTTCCAACTTCCCGAACAATTCCACATCCCAAATCACGCCATACTTAATCACTTCCGCCATTGCAGAACGAAACTCCCGCGCCGGCAGAGTTTTCAGCACATCCGGGTCAATCAACACCAAACGCGGCTGGTGAAAAGCCCCGATTAAATTTTTCCCTTCAGGATGATTTACCCCCGTTTTGCCACCAATCGAAGCATCAACCATCGCCAGTAGCGAAGTCGGAACCTGCACGACATTAATTCCGCGCAGCCAAGTCGCGGCCGCAAAACCGGTGATATCGCCAACCACCCCGCCCCCCAAAGCCACCATTGTCGAGGAACGTTCTAAACGGTTGGCCAAAGCCGCACTGTAAATCTTCTGTACCGAATTTAAAGTTTTGTACTGTTCTCCCGGTGGTAAAATGCAGCTACTCACCTCAAAACCGGCCGATTCGAGGGCTGTTGTTGCTCGATCGCCATATTGCCGAAAAATCGACTGATTCGATACCAGCAGCACCTTTTTGCCCAAACTTAGATCGCCCATCAAAGTACCGAGCTCGTCTAAGCCGCCAGATCGCACGCAAACATTGTAAGATTGTGGCCCCAAGTCAACTTTAATTATGGATTGCATATTTATCTACTTTAGATATTAGATTATAGATTATAGTTCTTAATAGGTCTTTTTATTGATTGTGTTGGAGAAATTGTCATGAGTCTTAGCGGAGCAATAACTTTTTTTGGGCTTTTCGGCGGAATGCTGGGCGTAGCCACAGTGTTGATGTTTGGTTTGCGGGCTGTAAAACTCATCTAATTTGCTAATTTAGATGTCAGAACCAGAGGATTTAATCTCTGGTAAAAGTAACATTTGGGCGATCGCATTTTCGCAAAAAATCTCTGGTCTGATCTATAGATTTATGTCATAAGTGCGATCGTCCTTATTCAAATAATTAATGATCATCAAATTACATCGGTATTAATTGTACCCTTTGTGTTGCCGATTTTTGGTGCAGTGGGTCTGGTGGGATACCTGTCGTTCAAAAATGGCGAGAAAGCAGTTCAAAATACGAATATATTTGCACTCGTTGAGATGTACCCTGTTAAATCTCCCAATCCAAAATCTAAAATCCAAAATCTAAAATCGATATGTCTCATTCCACCGATATCATTACTCTCGCCCGCTGGATGGCCTCTGACTTCAGCAACCAAGCCCAAGCCTTTGAAAATCCTCCTTTTTTCGCCCACATCCGCGTCTGTATGAGACCATTACCCGTGGAGATATTGGACGGAGTAAGTCTGTATCTAGAACAAGCCTACGACATCGAACTCAACTCTCCGTACCGAGTGCGAGTGTTAAAATTAGTCCCGGCGGACGATCGCATTGATATCGAAAATTATGCCATAGAAAACGAAGAACAATTCTACGGCGCCTCCCGCGATCTCCAAAAGCTCCAAGAACTCAAAAAAGCCGAATTCAAACTAATGCCCGGTTGCACCTTTCTTACGCACTGGACGGGCAGCAGCTTCAAAGGTCGCGTCGAACCCGGAAAAGGCTGTATGGTGGTCAGAAAGGGCAAAAACACCTATCTGGATAGCGAATTCGAGATCGATGGAGAGAAGTTTATCAGTCACGATCGCGGGCGAGACCCAGAAACCGACGCCCACGTCTGGGGAGCTCTGGCTGGGCCCTTTGAATTCACCCGTCGGGCTAGCTTTGCGGACGAAATTCAGGTTTGACGAAAAACCGAGTCCCGACTTGGCCAACACGCTTGGATAAAAGGTTCAGAATGCACCATAACCTGGTACATTAACGCAGTATTGGCAAGCAAGATTCACCGTTGATTTATGAAAGTCCTGGTTATTGGTGGCGATGGCTATTGCGGTTGGGCAACCGCACTCTACCTTTCTCAAAAAGGTCACGAAGTTGGCATCCTCGACAGCTTCGTGCGGCGGCACTGGGATCTGGAACTGTGCAGCGACACCCTCACTCCCATTGCACCGATTCAGCAACGACTCCAGCGATGGCAAGATTTAACGGGTAAGTCGATCGACTTGTTCGTCGGTGACATCACCAACTACGATTTTCTCAGCACCAGCATGAGAAAATTTGCACCAGAGGCTGTAGTCCATTTCGGCGAACAGCGATCGGCACCTTTTTCGATGATCGATCGCGAACACGCAGTCCTCACACAGGTCAATAACGTCGTTGGGACACTCAACCTACTGTACGCCATCCGCGAGGACTTCCCCGACTGTCACCTAGTGAAATTGGGGACAATGGGCGAATATGGCACCCCGAATATTGACATTGAAGAAGGCTATATCACGATCGAACACAACGGCCGCAAAGATACACTACCCTATCCCAAACAACCGGGCAGTTTCTACCACCTGTCAAAAGTCCACGACTCCCACAACATCCATTTTGCCTGCAAAATCTGGGGTTTAAGAGCCACTGACTTAAATCAGGGAGTCGTCTATGGCGTACTTACAGAAGAAACTGGCATGGACGAACTGTTAATCAACCGTTTGGACTACGACGGAGTATTCGGAACAGCTTTGAACAGATTTTGCGTTCAAGCTGCGATCGGTCATCCTTTGACGGTTTACGGAACTGGCGGACAAACCCGCACCTTCTTGGACATTCGGGATACCGTGCGGTGCGTCGAATTGGCGATCGGGAACCCCGCCGAAGCTGGACAATTCCGAGTCTTCAACCAATTCACCGAACAATTCAGCGTCGGCGACTTGGCTGGATTGGTGCAAAAAGCAGGTACAGCAATGGGATTAAAGGTGGAAATCAATCACCTGGAAAATCCGAGAGTTGAGAAAGAAGAACATTATTTCAATGCTAAAAACACCAGTTTGCTAGACCTCGGTTTGCAACCGCACTTATTATCAGATTCGCTGCTCGATTCTCTGCTGAATTTTGCGACGAAATATCAGCATCGTGTCGATAAAAATCAGATTTTGCCGAAGGTTTCTTGGCGTTAACAGTTGACCTGTGACAGTTGACAGTTGAGTGCGAAGTTTTTAGGCAGGGGATTTAAGCCCCAGCCTAAAAACAATCCACCTAAAGGTGGGGGCTTAAATTCCCTGTGTTTTGGTAAAATTAGGCAATATTTGTGGCAATCAAAGAGATTTGTATCTGCGATTTTTGGCAAATATATCCGTAGGGGCGAAGCATTGCGGCAATTAATTTCTGGCGATAGCTAATAAATTGTCTGCCGCAATGCTTCGCCCTTATTTGCAAAATTGAAATGCACCAAACTCCTTACTACAAAATAGAAAATATTCAATTGAGTAAAATCAAAACTAGAATTTTCATTCTGAAGGTGTGGGATTGCTTTTAGGTGGGATAATTGTCTCAATTGGAATTCACGGGATTTGTATAGCAACCGCCACATCGGTGAGGACATAAATAACTTCATGAATAGAGCCGATACCCGTACTGCATCAATGATTTGATTCCCGTTATGCAACTGTCACAGGTCACAGGTCAACTGTCAACTGCTATACTTACTGCCCGCGAGACAGTGTATCCTGTTACTAAACCCGATATTTGCCAAAGACTAGGAGTATCGATTTCCTAAACAATATATAAAGAATAACTACAGCCTTCTGCCTTCTTTCCTCTTCCTTCTTCCTTCTTCCTTCTTCCTTCTTCCTTCTTCCTTCGTTTTATGAAAATTGCTCTGTTCACTGAAACATTTTGGCCGAAAATAGATGGGATTGTGACACGCCTAATTCACACTGTAGATCATTTGCAGCGATCGGGCGAACAAGTTCTAATCTTTTCTCCAGATTACGGAATTACAGAATACAAAGGCGCTAGAGTTTATGGTGTCGAGGGTTTGCCTTTGCCAATGTACCCAGAATTGAAAATGGCACTTCCTTCTCCGGCTGTTGGTCGAGAATTAGAACAGTTTAAACCAGATATTATTCACGTTGTCAATCCCGCTATTTTGGGATTGGGCGGCATATATTATGGCAAAAAACTCAATATTCCGATTTTGGCTTCCTACCACACTCATTTGCCTAAATACTTGCACCATTATGGTTTTGGAATGCTGGAACCTTTGTTGTGGGAATTACTCAAAGGTGCTCACAATCAAGCTGAATTAAATCTCTGTACTTCCACAGCGATGGTGGAGGAACTCAGAAACCACGGCATTGAGCGGGTAGACTTATGGCAGCGTGGCGTAGATACCGAAATGTTTGTCCCCGAATTGGCAAGTCGAGAAATGCGATCGCGCCTTTCTGAAAATAACCCAGACAGCCCTTTACTTCTCTATGTTGGTCGCCTCGGCGCCGAAAAAGAAATCGAACGGATCAAACCAGTCCTCGAAGCAATTCCCGACGCCCGCCTCGCCCTAGTAGGAGACGGCCCCCACCGACAAACCCTCGAACAATATTTTGCCGGCACCTACACCAATTTTGTCGGCTACCTGAAGGGGCAAGAATTGGCTGCTGCTTACGCATCTGCTGATGCCTTCATTTTTCCGTCGAGTACCGAAACTCTAGGCTTAGTGCTCTTAGAAGCAATGGCTGCGGGAACGCCCGTAGTGGCGGCGCGCAGTGGCGGAATTCCCGATATTGTCACCGATGGTGTTAACGGATATTTATTTGACCCCACGGACGAAGCAGGGGCTCTGGATGCCACAAAGCGTCTGTTTGGGAATCCCGAAGAACGGGAAACTCTGCGCCAAAACGCTCGCTCTGAAGCTGAACGCTGGGGTTGGGCTGCCGCCGCCACACAACTGCGGCGCTACTATCAATCGGTAGTATTTGCCCAGTCTATGGCTTCTGCTGCCTAAATTTGCGCCCTCTGCTGAGTGCCGAAAGTTCGCGAACGATCGCCCGATCGTCAGTTTGTGGCGATCTTGCCGTTGCATTTACCATTAAACTATGAGTAGCTTTGTAGCAATGCTTCGCGCGAAATCATAGCGCCTTCACTAGACCGGATACGATCGCCGAATCCGCGAAGAAAGTCCCACCGTGCAGCAGCCACGCACAAAGTGTCAAATTCAGATTACTCTCTCAAGTCGATCGAACCAAAGCCCGCAAGCTAAGTAAATTTACGTAAGCCACTTTTGAACTCACGATTCATAAAAGCGACAAGGGAATGCCGATGCCCTTGCAAATAACTTAAATCCTTTGTACCGCCGCAGCATCTAGCGCCGAGCCGCGGGTCACTCAAACCTCTGAGAAAGCAGTTAATCATGACATTCTCCAATGCTGGTAGCGTTCTGGCTACACTGACTCAAGTCAATCTGATGGGGGCATTGACCTCGCGTGTTAAGAGCCTGCCAGTTCCTGAATTAGTCTGTCTGCTGGACTTTATCACGGCTGAATTTCAGCAGTTCATCCGAGCGATGGATCTGATTAACAATGAAGCCCTCGAAAGTCTCTTAGAGCAACTTTTAGATGCCTTCACGGTCAAAATTGGTCAAATTCTACAAGCAGACCGGACAACAATTTTTTTGGTTGACTCCAGCAAAAGTCAAATTTGGCACAAAACAGTCGATGTCAATACCAGCAAAAGTGTAGAAATTCGATTGCCTATGGATGCCGGTATTTTAGGCCACGTAGCCACTACGGGAGAATCAATCAATGCTGTTGAGGCTCGGGATCACGATCGATTCAATCCTGAATTTGATGAACCTGCCGACTACCGCATCAAGACGATCCTTTGTATGCCGATTTTTAGCAGCAAAAGTGAAACTGAACCCGTCGCAGTAGTCAGACTGTTAAATAAAGCAGGCGATGCAGCCTTTACCGAGGAAGACGAACAGCAGTTTCGGGTTTTTGCAGATTCGATCGGGATTATTCTCGAAAGCTGTCAGTCTTTCTACGTCGTAGCCCGCAACCAGCGAGGGCTTGCCGCTCTCTTGAAGGCCACCACTACTTTGGGGCAAAGTCTTGACTTGGAAACCACTCTGCGCGCTGTCATGGATCAAGCAAGGGACTTGATGCAGGCCGATCGCAGTACGCTATTTTTGCTCAATCGCGAAACCAACGAACTTTGGACGAAAGTCGCCAAGGCCGATGGTATCACGATGATGACAATCCGCATTCCCGCTAACAAGGGAATTGCTGGCTATGTGGCTTCTACGGGGCAAATTCTCAATATTACAGATGCTTACGACGATCCCCGTTTCGACCCCTCGACCGATCGGCAAACTGGGTATCGTACCCAGACAGTCTTGTGTATGCCAGTTTACAACGCTAAAGGTGAGTTGATTGGCGTAACTCAACTAATTAATAAGAACCAAGGAACTTTCACTAATTCCGATGAAGAATTTCTGCGGGCCTTCAATTCCCAAGCGGGAATGGCACTGCAAAATTCTCAACTGTTTGAGAATATGATGGTCGAAAAACAGTATCAGAAAGATATGCTACAAAGTCTTTCTGATGCAGTTATTTCCACCGACTTTGTGGGTCGGATTGTGACTATTAATGAGGCAGCTTTAGAACTTTTGGGCTGTCCGGTAAATCAAGATAAGACCAAGGAAAATCCCCAGCTTTGGGAAGCGAAACTGATTAATCGCTATGTTTGGGAAATTTTGCCGATCGAGAATTTGAAATTTCGACTGGAAGACAGCCTCAATCATGCTGCGAGACATTATGTTCCCGAACAAACTTTAATCCTCGGACTTTTGGTGGAAAAATTATTAGATTCCGACGAAGAAGAAACTTATATTTTGGCAGTTCCAGATCCGATTAACCCGGATTTATATTATGCTTGGGGCGAAAACGATGCTTGGACTGAGGAATTAGCCGTCGCAGAATTAGCTAATTCCCAATCTCTATTCGCACTTGCCAATTCTGCTGTCAATTACCCTTATTGTCCGCTCTCAATTTCCGGCTCTCAAATTAAAGTAATTGAACGTAGTTTGAATTTGACTGTCAACCCTCTGACTAATCCAGAAGGAGGCGTGCGGGGCGGTTTGGTGGTGCTAGAAGATATCAGTCGCGAAAAACGGATGAAAACTACGATGTCTCGCTACATGACTCCCGGAGTTGTGGAACAAGTCATGGCCTTGGGTGAAGACGCGCTGATGGTGGGCGAGCGCAAAGAAGTTACTATTTTATTTTCCGACATTCGGGGCTACACGACCCTGACCGAAAATTTGGGAGCGTCGGAGGTGGTATCCCTCCTGAACCAGTATTTTGAGACGATGGTGGAGGCCGTTTTCGACTACCAAGGTACCTTAGACAAGTTTATTGGTGATGCTTTAATGGCTGTTTTTGGTGCGCCTCTGGTACTGAATCCTCCCGAAAGTCACGCTTGGATGGCGGTTCAGTCGGCTTTAGATATGCGCCACCGTTTGAAAGAGTTTAATGATTCTCGCCCCGGCGAAGATCCGTTTCGCTTCGGAATCGGAATTAGTTCGGGAGATGTGGTTTCGGGAAATATTGGTTCCCAAAAGCGGATGGATTACACCGTGATTGGCGATGCGGTGAATGTGAGTGCGCGCTTGGAACAGCTTACCAAGGACTACGGCTGCGATATCATTTTGAGCGAATTTACTTATAGTTTGTGCCGCGATCGCATTTGGGTGCGAGAGTTAGATAAGGTTCGGGTTAAAGGAAAAAATCAGCCGATCGGCATTTACGAGTTGGTGCAAAATATTGCCGATCCTCTGGACGGGGAAACCGAAAAGTTTTTGGAACTTTATAGCAACGGTCGGAATGCTTATATTTCTAGAAATTTTCAGAAAGCTATTAGTCTTTTTGAGGCCGCTTTACTGATCCGCAAGGGCGATCGACCTGTGGAAGTTCAGATCGAGCGAGCTCTTAGCTATTTGGAAGTTCCCCCGCCCGAAGATTGGGACGGCGTACATACTATGACAACAAAGTAGTGGATTATATTACATCCGAGAGTCAAAATTTAAAAAGATTGGATAAAGTTTTGAGAGAGCAACCGCTAAGACGGTCAGGACATTCGGCTCAAACATGAGTTATTATGACCTCTTCCTCCTTCCTTCTGCTATATCTTCCTTATGACAGAGTTCACAAGTAGAAAAATGTGAAAACATAAATCGGATAACAGATTAAAGTTAGTATCTACTTCCAGGCCAACAATTAAATGAATTATTTATCTGTTCCGAATGCCACAAAGGCCGATCGCATTCTGGTGGTAGATGACGCACCAGATAATGTTTTGTTAGTACAGACAATCCTGGAAGAAGAAGGTTACGAAATTAGCACCGCCGATAACGGCTTTTCGGCCTTGAGTCAAATTGACAAGTCACCCCCGGATTTGTTACTGCTAGACGTAATGATGCCGGGAATGGACGGTTACGAAGTCACCAAGCGAATGCGACAAAATAAGGAATTGCCCTTTATCCCGATTTTGTTGATCACAGCTCACGACAGTGCGAGCGTCGTCCAGGGACTGGACATGGGAGCGGACGATTTCATCCGCAAACCTGTGGAAATGGATGAACTGCTGGCGAGGGTACGATCGCTCTTGCGCCTAAAACATAGCGTAGACGAGCGAAATTCGATCGCCCTTCAGCGCGAAGATTTTGTCTCCAGGCTCGCTCACGACTTGCGCACGCCCCTCGTAGCAGCCGATCGAATGCTCACCTTAATGCAGCAGGGAGCTCTGGGAGAAATCTCGCCTCAGATGAGCGACGCTTTCGGGACAATGGTTCGCAGCAACAAAAACCTGATCGCGATGGTAAATATGCTGCTGGAAGTCTACCGCTACGAAGCAGGCCGCAAATCCCTAAGTTTCGCTCCCGTAGACTTGCGCCAGTTGATTATGGAAGTCGCCCAAGAACTCGCTCCCCTAGCCGATGCTAAAAGTTTGTCGGTGAATTTAGACTTGAGTGAAAGTGCACAAAGTGCTCCGATTGCCAAGTATCCGGGCGATCGTTTGGAACTGCACCGCTTGCTGACAAACTTAATCGGAAATGCGATCAAATTCACCGACAGCGGCTCCATAGATGTCAGCTTAAAAGCTGCCAATTCACCCGCTTATACCAGCTTCAAAAACCAACCGCTGGCATGGGTAATCATTCAAATCCAAGATACCGGCCCTGGCATTTCTCCCGCCGAAAAAACAAAGTTATTTGAAAGGTTTAGCTCGGGAACTCACAAAAAATCCGGCACGGGTTTGGGGCTGCACCTCTGCCGCCAAATAGTCGAAGCTCACCGCGGCACGATCGAGGTAAAATCAGAGCTGGGCAAAGGCAGTTTGTTTACGATTCGCTTGCCTTGTTAGAGTTATCTTACAGTGCCGAAAAACTCACCGCAACCGAAAACTTAGCCCCCTGTGCAATGGGCGGGAGAGCCCGTTGCTACAGCTAGCATTCTCTTTCACCAGCTCTGAACCAAACAATTGTGGAATGGGCGGGAGAGCCCGTTGCCACAGCTAGCATTCTCTTTCACCAGCTCTGAACCAAACAATTGTGGAATGGGCGGGAGAGCCTGTTGCTGTCAAAATTAGAAGCCCAAAAAGTTAATTTCAAATAAAAAATTAAAAATCGACATTAGCTGCTATAATCGGAACTGCTCAGCAACTGGGGCTGTGGCTCAGATGGATAGAGCAAGCGCCTCCTAAGCGCTAGGTCGCCGGTTCGACTCCGGCCAGTCCCGTTAAAAAAGCGACAATAACTAAAAATAGAATGGTAAACGCTTTCGTGTTGCCATTCTGTTTTACATTGAGGAGTAATTTATCAGAACCAAGGAAATAAATTTTTAATTCCTGTCAGTGGGATATACGTGCGGTATTTTTTGTTATGGTTCCTGTGTCAGCTATGCAAAATTTTTATAGGTTTAGATGTGGTTAAAAATCAGTTCAAACACGCGACGTTACAACCGTTTGAGGGCTTCACGCAGTTTTTGGTTCCTAATCGGACTTTTGATGGCGTGTTGGTTCGGCTATCAGCAGCTTAAAAGCGAATTTCAGAGACCCCAAGCTTTGTTAGTTCTAGGCGGGGATAAGCAGCGAGAGCTGTTTGCAGCCAAATTTGCTCAGAACTATCCTAGTTTGCCGATTTGGGTGTCTTCTGGGACTAATCCAGAGTTCGCAGAATGGGTATTTTCAGAAGCTGGAATTAAGTCCGATCGCCTGCACTTAGACTACAGAGCGGTAGATACGGTGACGAACTTTACCACGCTGGTAGATGAATTACAAGCCAAAGGAATTGAAAGCGTGTATCTGATCACTTCTGACGATCATATGCGCCGAGCTCAGATTATCGGCGAAATCGTACTCGGGAGTCGAGGCATTAGTTTTAAGCCTGTAGCAGTTCCGTCTGGTCGAACCCCGGAACCGATGGAAAAAGCTGTTCGCGACGGGGCGAGAGCGATTCTGTGGCTGACAACTGGTTATACGGGTGCGGACTTAAGCCAAGCCAAAATTAGATAAGGTATTAGATATCTTGGAAAAGTCGTTTTAATCAAATTTTGGAACGGGCATCTTGCCTGTTCCAAAAAAATAATTTTTTCTGTGGAACGGGCCGGAGAGCCTGTTCCTAGCTATTTTTGCAAGAGGTCTATTGTAGATTAAGGTAGTTAAACTGCCAAACTAAAAGTAAATGAACGACTCAATTTTGCCAGAAATTCAGGATCAAATATCTAGCCAGAAGCAGACACCAGAGGCGATTTTTCCGCTGTTGATGCGAGCTGTCGGCGAAAATTTAAATTGCGATCGGGTATTTCTCTACCTCCGCAACCCTGAAACCCAAACAGGCAAAGTACCGTACTGTTGGTGTCGCAAATCAAAATATCCCGACGTTACGACTGTCGAGTGGAAAAAAGAACCTGCATCTTTAGCACAAGAAGACCCTTTGTTTGCAGCAGCACTGCGAACTGAACCCTCGATTTTTGTTGAGGATGTGGAAACAGCAAATCCTGAAATTGTCAACAAAGATTTCGAGGCCAAAGAATTCGGACATCGAGCATTGATTCACGCTCACTTGTGTTCGGATGGCTTATTGTGGGGAGTTTTGCAGCCTTGTGTTTTCGATCGACCCAGAGTTTGGACTTACGTCGATCGCGAACTGATCGCAGCAGTTACCAAAAAAATTGCGCCTCTAGCTGTTGCTTATGTAACCGCAGCCCAATTATAAATCTGAGCGTCTGAGTACCGCAATTTAGCGACCCAAATCGTGCATCGCATTAATCTCGATCGCACATCTTTGAGTCAGCGCTTCCAACTCCTCCCGATCCGACGAAGCCGGCGCCTCAATTACTTTGCCAATTCGTATAGTTAGCGGCACCGGTTGCGGCACTAGCAAACCTTTGATAGAAATTGCATGAGTTCCCCACAAACTAACAGGTAAAAGTGGTGCTTTCGCCTTAGCAGCTATCAGCGCAGCACCTAATTTCGGTTCAGTAATTCTGCCGTCGGGCGTGCGAGTTCCCTGCAAAAATACACCAGTCGCCCAGCCATTTTGCAAAGAGTTGATAGCCGATCGAATTGCACTGCGATCGGCACTTTCCCGCTTCACTGGATAAGCGCCGTACAGCGTAATTGCCTGCTTCAAAATAGGCACTTTAAATAATTCTTCCTTCGCCATAAATGCGACTGGCCGCCTCATGCAATTAGACAAAATCGGCGGGTCAAAATCGCTGGCGTGATTGCTGACTACCACCAGCGGCCCTTCGGCTGGAACATTTTCAGCACCGTAGATGCGCCCCCGAAAATAGAGGTGCAGCATCGGGCTGACAATTGACCATTTGAATAAATAATAGAGAAGTAAACTTTCGATTGGTTCGCGACTTTTGCTCACGGAAAAACCTGAGATTTTTAAATTACATCGAATATTAGCGTATCAGTTCAGCGAATGAAAAATGAATAGTATTTTGAAGTTGGTAGGGTGCGCCCTAAGCACCTTACCCTTGCCAAAAAATAAAGTCCGCGTAGACGGACTTTGTTTGTGTGCTCGCGTTGCTGGCTAGAGTTCAGTCTGGCGGACTATTTTTGCAAAGGCTCAATTTTCTCCAGTCAGCATCGCTTTTTGTCCATCAGGCGAAGTCGCGTAACCCAAGAAATCCTTAACCGCTTGGCTGGGAGGATTTTTGTAGGCGTAATACAACTGCCGCTTGTAAGGATAGTTACCGGCATCTGGCGTCGCACCGTTGACGGGAACAACCCGCACCGTTTTCTGATTGACTACTTGAGCGAAAGTCGCATAACCGATGCCGTTGTTGCCTAAAGCTTGCAGCAGGGGAGTTGTCGCATCTCGATCGAGCGTAGTAACATTCGCCCCCGCAGCAAAATTAGCGCCTCCTAGCACTTGTTCTTTAAACGTTTGATGAGTACCGCTAATTTCCGGTCGATTAATTACTTTAATCGGGCCCGCCGGGCCTCCGACTTTCGACCAATCAAGAGCACTTCCCTTGAAAATATCTTGAACTTGAGCCGAGGTTAAACCTCCTGTGAAGGGGTTGTTCGTGCCGACTACAAGGGCGATCGTATCTAGGGCGATCGGCACTGCCGCCAAACCCTTAGCTTGATCTTCAGCCTTCAAAGGGGTCGATATCGCTGCAATATCGGCTGTTCCCGCCACCAAATCCTTAATTCCGTTTGAAGAACCATTTGCTTTGGTCTCGACTGTAGTGCCAGAAAACTTAGTTTGAAAGCCATTCTTAAGGTTGAGATTGATTGTCACCATGCTGGTAGAGCCGTCAATTCTCACCGCCGTGCCCGCAGGTACGGCAACTGGTAGCGGAAAGGAATTAGCGGCGACAGGCGATGCTCTGCCGACTGCGGGCGCGACAGGCACAGCACCACCACCTGCGGGTGCAACAGGCAAATCACCGCCACCTGCGGGTGCAGGGGAGGTATTGCTAGCATCCGGTGTAGCTGATTTGTTCATAAAAAAGAACCAACCGCCACCGGCGAGCAATAGAAATAACAGAATAAAAACTATGGGGGGAGGCCCGCTCTTAGCCATAAAATTTTCCTTAGTTGGGGGGAAGTTCTTTGTTGTTGGAGTCGTCTAACATTTGCAGCCTACGACTAACTTCATCATCTACAGTCATATTTTCTAACTCTGCCTGAAGTCTTTCTTGGGGGTTCTCAGATAGCTCGGCTAAAGCTTGCTGTTGGAGGTTGTGGCGCTCAACGGCGTTTTTGGCTTGGTCAAATTGCGATCGGGCTGAATCGATGCTGAGGTCATTGTTAACTTTGGATATGGCTCCGAGAGCTTCGTTGATCTCTGCCATATCTTTCATATTTTGCATATCGGTTTTGTACGCTTCCAGCTTCATGCGCTCTCGATTTAGCTTGTCTTTGGAAGCGTTCACAAACTGTTCGGCTTGTTTTACTTGGGATTCTAGCTGCGGCAGGATTTGTTCTGTCTGAATTACCTTCGCCATTGCCATACGGGCTGCTTCATCGTTGCCGTTGCGCCGGGCTGTGATGGCTTGGCGCTCTACGGTTTGCATTTCTCTCACCTTTTCTTCATATTTACTTTTGGCGCGTTGATAGGCTGCAACTTGGGTGGAGACTGCTGTTGCCAGCTTTTGCACGGATTCTTGCATCGATCGCAAAGACTCTTCTGCTACGGCGACTGACACTTGCCCGCCCGATTCTACGGGCATTCCCCACAGCCAGTTCCACGTGCCTACTATGGTTCTGCCAGCCTTTTCGCCCATCAGCCAGTAAAGGACTTTTTTCATAAAAATACTAGATAAGCTTGGTTTTTATGCCTAGTGTACATCAAAAGTTTAGCGATCGACCGTAAGGGCGATCGATATCTAGATTTTTGATTAATATTTTCTAACTATCTGACTTGTTTATCTCCAACTGGCACAACAGCCAATATTTGAAGTTGCCTGTTGTGCGATTCATTTTTGGACAATTTTTCGAGACTCTTAACTCTCAATCTTACAGCCTGCGGTTTAATCGCAGGTTAAATACAGATTAAGCGGGCAAATCGGCAAAACTGCTAATATTTACCAGCGCTAAATTGGGACAAGTCCGTTTGATCAAACCTGTGAGAACTTTGCCGGGGCCAATTTCCAAAACCCGATCGATTCCTTGTTGTGGCAATTGCAGCGAAATTTCTCGCCAGCGCACCCCTTTAGTCATTTGCTGATTCAACCGCTGCTTTAAAGTAGCTGCGCTAGTAGTCGCTGTCGGTTCTGCGTTTGAGAGCACCAGCATTTTGGCATCGGAAAACCTGGCAGACTTTAAAGCTAGTTGAAACTCTGCCGCCACTGATGCCATCAGGGGAGAGTGAAATGCGCCGGAAACATTCAATTTAACGGCGCGTTTGACTTTGATTTTGGCAAGCAATTCTTCTACTGCTGCTGGTGTTCCCGAAATCACAACTTGTGCTTCGCTGTTGTCGTTTGCCAATACCACGTCTCGGCTGTATTGAATTTGCAGTTCTAGTTCCTGCCTGTCGAACCCGATCAAAGCCACCATTTGCCCGCCGGAGGCAGTCTCCATGAGTTCGGCGCGGCGTTTTACTAAGCGCAATCCCGTTTCAAAGTCAAAAACGCCTGCTGCGTAGAGGGCAACGTATTCTCCTAAACTATGACCCGCAACGACTGCTGGTCGATCGCTCTTTTCTCGCACTAAGTCTGCCAAAATGCTTTCTATTACGAACAAGCAAGGCTGAGTGTAGAGAGTCCTAGATAGTTTTGCTTCTTCGTTTTGGCAAACTTCCGCGACAGACCAACCTAAAATTTCTTTGGCTAGCTCAAATTTAGCTTTGGCTGTCGGCAAGTTTAATAAGTCTGCACCCATCCCGATCGCCTGGGAACCTTGTCCGGGAAATACCCATGCTGTTTTAGTCATTTTTCCGGTAATCTGCTAATTGGTGGTTGCTAATTTGTGATTGCAAAAATTCTTTGTTTTCCGCTTCTTTCGTTCGCTGGCTGGTATCCGCTATCTTTCGGTTAACGAACTGTCTACTCGCGACTCATAATCATAACATACAAATGCTATTTTCGCGAGGTTGATTTTTTTTGCTATTTTAATCAGATTAATAGCCGCGGCACAATTTTTAACCTTCAGGGGGGGGAAAGTCGAAGGCATTATAACAGCTCATGTTTTGTGCATATCACATTGTCGAGCGCGGCCGCTAAATATCACCTTCCCCATTGAAAAATCGCCGCCCCCCAAGTCAAACCAGCACCAAAACCAGCCGCTGCAATAGTATCACCAGCTTTCACTTTACCCAGGCGCACGGCTTCGTCTAAAGCAAGGGGAATTGAAGCTGCTGAGGTATTGCCATAATTTTCTAAATTGCTGATTACTTTTTCGGGTGAAATCTTCAGCCTTTGAGCAACTGCATCGAGAATCCGCTGATTAGCTTGGTGCAACAGTAGCCAGTCAATTTCTGCGACACCGATATTTGCCCGAAACATCGCTTTTTCTATGACTTCCGGCACTTTTCTCACTGCAAAGCGATAGATTTCTTGACCGTTCATGGTGATCGGCTCAAACCCACCTTGTCCGATATTCACGCCCTCAATTAATTCTTTTGACTCGGCTTTGTAGGCTAAAGTGAGAGACGAATTTTGTGTGCCGTCGCTGCGAATTTCAAATCCCAAAAATCGATCGACTTCTGAAGCTTGCAATACCACCGCACCTGCACCATCTCCAAATAGAATGCAAGTACCCCGATCCGACCAATTCACCCAGCGAGATAAAATATCTGCTCCGATCAGCAAAACATTTTGATAAACTCCTGTCCGAATGAACTGGGAGGCTGTAACTAAACCAAACACAAAGCCCGAACAAGCTGCTGTCAAATCAAAAGCCACTGCTTTTGTCGCACCTAGCTGATATTGAATTTTACTGGCAGTGCCAAACAAATCGTCAGGACTTGAGGTCGCCAAAATAATCAAATCGATATCTGTTGGCGAAATTTCTGCCATTGCTAGAGCCTTGATCGAAGCCTCTGTCGCTAAATCGCACAAAGAAGTGCGATCGTCCGCCAGCCGGCGTTCGCGAATGCCCGTTCGCGCCGCTATCCACTCGTCAGACGTTTCTACTATCTGACTTAAACCGTTATTATCTAGCGAAACCTGCGGTGTACAAGAACCGCTACCCGTGACGGCAATGCCGAACCCTGATTGCTGCAACATTCCTCTCCATTTATGAGCGATCGGTCGAGAAATTAAAAATTAAAAACTACCAATTAAAATTCTTTTTGCAACTGCTGAAATTACTTTTTCAAGCAAAACAGTTGTTTAAGCTGACATTTTTAATTTGACATTTTTAATTTTTAACTCCTACTTACCAGAAAGAATTGGTTTAAAGCCGGAACCCCTAAAGGCGAGAAATTAAAAGAAAACTATTCATTACTCCAATCCTCGGACTTCTTTTGTCAACTGTCAACCCTTCGGCTTCGCTTTTGGGCCAAGCTGTCAACAGTCAACTGCGGTGCCCTGAGCGTAGTCGAAGGGTCAACTGTCACAGGTCAACTGAATGCCTCTAATTTACCTGCATCACAGGGGATTTAAGCCCCCATCTTTAGGTGGATTGTTTTTAGGCAGGGGATTTAAGCCCCTGCCTAAAAACTTCACTGTCAACTGTCACAGGTCAACTGTCAACTGTTAAAGCTTCTTGTTCCAGAGCACTTTCGCGATTGGACGATCGAATTCGCTCCAGCACTTGGTTGTCAACAGCTCCTTTCGCCAAACGAATGGCATTAAAAATCGAGGTAGCTTGTGACGAACCGTGGCTGATAATACAAACTCCAGCAACACCCAACAGCAAACCACCGCCGTGTTCAACGTGGTCTACCCGCTGCTTAAATCCTTGCAAGCTTTTTTGCAGCAGAGGATCGTTAATTTGATGTTGAAGTCCTTTGACTAATTCTTCCTTCAGCACTTGCACGACGACTTCGCCCACTGCTTCGGCAAACTTCAGCAACACGTTGCCGACAAACCCGTCGCAGACAATCACGTCGAATTTCCCCGACAGCACGTCGCGGCCTTCAGCATTCCCCACAAAAGGAATGTTCGGGTTGTCCACCAATAACTGGTGAGTTCGCACCGCCGCATCGTTGCCTTTACAAGGTTCTTCGCCAATGTTGAGCAGGCCGATTTTAGGTTCGGCGACGCCCAGCACGCACTGGCTGTAAATAGTTCCCATCAAGGCGAACTGCTCCAAAAATTTGGGGCGGCAGTCCACGTTAGCGCCGACATCGAGAATGAGTACAGAGGTGCCTGCGATCATTGTTGGCAAAACTGCACCGATCGCAGGGCGATCGATACCAGGGAGCCGCCCTAACCTCAGCAGGGCCGCAGCCATTGCCGCGCCGGAGTGACCGGCGGACACCACAGCATCAGCTTGCTGCTTCTTTACCAAGTTCATCGCTACGTTAATCGAAGCGTTGGGCTTCCGTTTGAGAGCACTCAAAGGTTCTTCGTGCATTTCCACCGTTCCTTCAGAAGGAACGATTTCTAGCTGACCTTTGCAGACGCGGCCGATCGCGTCTTGAAGACGTAGCGAGTCTTCTATTTGCTGCGGGTTGCCCACCAGCAAAATCTCTACGCCTAATTCTTCCTGTGCCTTAAGCGCTCCAGCTACAACCTCGGTGGGGGCGTGATCCCCACCCATAGCGTCTATTGCAATTCTTGCGCGTGTCGATCCCATTGACCAATGTTTGAGAAACACTAAAAATTCTACCAGGAAGTCAGGAGCCTGAATCCAGAAGTCTGAATAAACAAGTGAAATCGGCTCGCGCCCGATCGGAAAATTGCCATTTCCGACTAATCTGATAGAGTTTGTCCTTACTTTACTATTTTTGACTGCAAATTGAAAAACTCAATGGAATAGTTTACAGTGCGCCCGCCCAAAAACGGATACAAGCCCTGGACTTAAGTGGTGGAGATCCCTAAATTTTAGACTCTTGTTCAATCTCCCAGATTCATCTGTGGACTAAATCTAAAATCTAAAATCTAAAATCTAAAATCGACTGACTGACTATAGGAGTAAAAAATGCTGGATTTATTATTTAGCTCAGGAATCATGTCTCTATGGCTGGACATGGCTGGGGTAAGCAGTGTCGCGCCCAACGCTGTGTCGGTACTGGCTTGGCGGGGAGGGATACCCGGGTTAGTGATGGCCGAAGATTTGGCTTTTGGTGGAATAGATGCGGCAAATTCAGACTTGCCCGCAGAAGCGGCGGTGCGGGAATATTTAAAAGATTTGAAGGACAAGAAGCTGATTGACGGAAATCAGGGAGTTTGGGTGCAAGCGGGAATGCAGCCGCTGGTAAGTCAGCAGGGCACGGTGCTGATGCCTGGGGCTTCGCTGACTAAGATTGCGACTTCTTTGGCGTCGCTGGAAACTTGGGGCCCAGATTATCAGTTTGAAACGCGGTTCCGGGGAACCGGGCCGATTAGGAATGGCGTGTTGCAGGGAGATTTGGTGGTCAGCGGCGGGGGCGATCCGCTGTTTGTGTGGGAGGAGGCGATCGCCGTTGGCAATGCTCTCAATCAAATGGGTATCGATCGCGTGGCGGGAAATTTGGTCGTGACAGGCAATTTCCGCATGAATCACGAGTCCGATCCTGTGGCTGCGGGGGAGGGTCTGCGACAGGCACTTGATAGCCGTAGTTGGCCACAGGACGTGCTGGCAATGTATTCTAAGATGGCTCCGGGAACGAAAAAGCCGCAGGTAACGGTTGTCGGCAGCACGATCGCTGAAAAATTTGTAACTTCGGGGCGTTTGCTGCTGAAGCGTCGATCGCTCCCTTTACCCGAAATTCTCAAGCAGATGAACGTCCATAGCGACAATGAAATTGCCCAAATGCTGGCGGACAATTTGGGCGGGGCAAAAATAGTCCAGCAGCAAGCGACTTGGGCGGCGGGAGTGCCGGAGACTGAACTTCAATTGGTTAATGGTTCGGGATTGGGAGTGGAAAATCGGATGTCTCCGAGGGCTGCTTGTGGGATGATGCAGGCGATCGCGCGTAACCTTCAGACGACTGGGCTGACGATTGCTGATTTGTTTCCGGTATCCGGGCGCGATAAAGGCACGGTGGAACATCGGCACATTCCGCGCTACGCTGTGGTGAAAACTGGTAGTTTGGACACGGTGATTGCTTTGGCTGGAGCGATACCCACGCGCGATCGGGGTTTAGTTTGGTTTGCAATTATTAATCGCGGCACCGATTGGGACTCTTTGAGAGCGCAGCAAGATATATTTTTGCAAAAACTGGTGCAGCAGTGGGGAACTGCATCGACTTTACCGCTAGCAATTACACCGCACATTGACGGCGCTAGACCAGCTTTGGGCGCAGCAAATCGCAGCGATATTTTGCTCGGAGGCTAACGGAAGAAGTCATTAGTCATTAGTCATTGGTCATTGGTTGGTTATTGGTTGGTTATTGGTTGGTGGTTATTGGTTGGTGGTTATTGGTTGGTGGTTATTGGTTATTAGTTCTAATGCCCGATGCCCTGTTTGGCCGATGCCCTGTTTGCCCTGTTTGCCCGATGCCCGATGCCCTGTTTGGGCTGTTTGGCCAATTCCCCACAGCATAATGTGAGATTTCGTGCGTGCAGTATGTCACAATTGAGCGAGGACTATTGTGCAAGAAGATGATCAAACTGCGATTGAAGAGATACGGAAAGAAACGTGAGGCAAGCTACCGGATTGTAGCGATGAACAGCTCTACCCGCCGCGACGGCCGTCCCCTAGAAGAGCTCGGCTTCTATAACCCCAGAAATAACGAAACCAGGCTGGATGTTCCAGCGATTGTCAAGCGTCTCCAACAAGGCGCTCAGCCAACTGACACCGTGCGTGACATCCTGAGAAAAGCGAATGTATTTGAACAAGTCGGAGCCGGAGCCAACATTGAATCCAGCAGCACAGCAGCAGTCAGCTAGCCCCAACTACGCTGGACTCGTGGAGTTTTTAATTGGGCCTTTTTTAGAGTCACCCGGATCTTTGCGGGTTGATTGCGAACTTCACCCGCGCCAATCGCGGGTCTGGGTTCGGCTCGCTTTTGAAGACCCTGACAAAGGGCGGGTTTACGGTAGAGGCGGGCGGAATATTCAGGCGATTAGAACAACCCTCGAAGCGGTGGCGCAAACGGCGGGTCAGTCGCTCTACTTAGACATATACGATGGGGAAGCAGGCGACCGGAACTCCGGGCCGCCTAGAGGCGATCGACCCGATCGTGGACCCGATCGTGGTATGCGCGATCGAGGAGACTTCCGACCCCGGACGCCCCCTCCGTCGCCGCAGCCCTTAGCTAGCAGAACTCCGAGAGAACAACCTCGTCGTACAAACACACCTACGTTTAGAACGAGCAGAAATACTCCCGGTTATTAACGGCTCTGATCAAAAAATTTTAGATTTTAGATTGCCTATTGTAGACTCTGTATTACAAGCCCCGTTTGATTTGATCTTACGATTTGCCGATTTTGCGATCGGACAAAAAGTTAAAATCTAAAATGTCAGCGGGATTAGGTAAATCTAAAATCTAAAATCTAAAATCTCAAGTTGCCTCACTTCACAAAAAGGAGATTTGATTTGTGCATCAAGCACCAAATTCATTTGCGGGTTAAGGATAAAAGACGCCTTAGATACTAGGTAAAATCTAGTATTAGGCGTCTTTTTGTTCGCAAATAGTGACTGATTTAAATGTTAATTGTTAACTTTTAATTGCTTATTTGGAGGGAGCTTATGCTGGCATGACTGAAAAACTAACAATAGAGTTACCGAACACTCAAAGCGCAATGTCGCTAGCAGGCAATCAAGAAGAAAACCTGAAAATTATCTCTAAGCAAACCGGCGCTAACCTGGTAATGCGAGGGCAAGAACTGCTGATTTCCGGCACAAAAGCTCAAGTAGAATTGTGTCATAAATTAGTTCGATCGCTCTCCGACTTCTGGAAATCCGGCAAAACCATCACCGGAGTAGAAATCCAGACGGCCCGCTACGCATTGGATACCAACCGCCAAGGCGACTTGCAAGACTTGCAGCGAGACGTACTTGCCAAAACCCGCCGCGGCGAAGAAATTAGAGCCAAAACCTTCAAGCAGCGCCAGTACGTCCAAGCAGTACGCACCCACGACCTCACATTTTGCATCGGCCCTGCGGGTACTGGCAAAACATTCCTAGCAGCTATTCTCGCCGTGCAAGCGCTGTTAAGCAAGCAATACGAACGGCTAATTTTAACCAGGCCAGCCGTCGAAGCTGGGGAAAAATTAGGATTTTTGCCTGGAGATTTGCAGCAAAAAGTCGATCCCTATTTGCGGCCGCTTTACGACGCCCTCCAAGAAATAATCGACCCCGAAAAAATGGCCGATTTAATGGAAAGAGGCTTGATCGAAGTAGCTCCTTTAGCTTATATGCGAGGGCGCACTCTCAGCAATGCTTTTGTAATTTTGGACGAAGCTCAAAATACAACGCCTGCTCAAATGAAAATGGTGTTGACTCGTCTGGGATTTCGATCGAAAATGGTAGTAACAGGCGATATTACTCAAACAGATTTGCCACCACACCAACAGTCGGGCTTGTCAGTTGCCCAACAAATTCTGGGAAACGTTGAGGGCATTGCCTTCTGCGAATTCAATCAGGCGGATGTGGTGAGACATCCCCTAGTGCAGCGGATTGTTGCTGCTTACGAACTGCACGAAAAGTAGTCATCAGTCATTAGTCATTAGTCATTAGTCATTAGTCATCAGTCATTAGTCAGTAGTCATTAGTCATCAGTCATCAGTTATTGGCTATTATTAGTTATTTATTGTTTTGGGTGGTTATTTACAGGACAATAACTAATTGGAGTTTAGACTAAGCAGGTCAAAAAGTGCGATCGCACTGAGACTAGCTCACGTTTATCAAGAACGGCAATGGTCGCTAGCGACCAGCCATCAGACTCAACCGTAAGATAGATACCAGCGAC
>Ga0335395_10000176_pt1 | contig 41784 bp, 64 predicted proteins | sample MAT02_FD_205744 | JGI IMG/M metagenome (GOLD analysis project Ga0335395, IMG submission 205744) | Freshwater microbial communities from Lake Fryxell liftoff mats and glacier meltwater in Antarctica - MAT-02 (spades assembly) (version 2) ... | reverse complement strand
GATATCGCCGCACCACCGCACCGTGCGCTCTGCATCGGCGAAGTCCTGGTCCGTCTGCAGGTCGCTGTTGATGCCCTGGAACACCGCGATGGCGGCTTCCTTCCAGTCGGCAAGGTTGCTCTCGGTGACCATCCCCGTAAGTTCGATGCGCAGGGCCGGCAGCTGGTCGGGGGCGTGGCCAGTGGCCGCCGGCGCCGCGGTCACTTCAGGCTGGTAGGCGGCGACGTCGGCGTCGAACTGCTCCCATGCCCGCCACAGATGGATGATGTCGGCCTCCAAGTCACCCCGCTTGATGCCCAGCCAGACAGTGCCGTCATCAGTCCCATCGCCCACGATGTAAAGGCACTGCAAAGCGGATTCGCAGACCGCGAACTGCTGGACGATCTGCCAGTAATCGGCCGGCGGTATCTCGCCGCGCTTCACCATCTCCATCTTCTGGGCGTTGCGCTGCTTCACCTCCGCGATAATGGTTTCGTCCATGGTCACCCCGTCGAAGCTGGCGCCGAGATAACCGCTGTCGCTGACTCCGGTCACAGGGTAGAAGTCCTGGCCGATCAGGCGCTCGCCGAATGCACGCAGGGCGGGCTCTACCGCATGCCCGTGGTCGAAGCGCGCCTGGGTGGCGGCGTCGATCTCCGGCTCGATGCCGGTGTACCGCTGCCGGATCAGCTGCGCGCGGCTGACATAGGGCGATGCGCCCATGACGGCCGGCGCTTCGCTGGCGTTGCGACAGGTGCGGCGATGCGCAAGCCAAGCCTCGCTGCCCTGCGGGATGTCGGAGATGATCTTCATGCCTGCTCCTCCTCGCCTTCGTCGTCAGTATTCTGGTCCGCGTCGCGCGGCGGATTCCGGATCTCCTTCAACTGCTCCGGCGTGAAATGGGCCTTCGTCTGCAGCATGGCGATCAGGTCGTCAGCGCTCTTGCGTCCGCTCTCGATCACGTCCCACCACTTCGGCAGGTTCTTGGCGAATTCGTCATCGTTGTAGGCGGGCAGCTCAACCGGCTTGGCCTGGGCAATGGCCGCGCGCTCCGACTGCACCACCGTGGCGCTGCCTTCGATCACGTCCTTGCCTTCCATCTCTTCGGCCGTAGGCTGTGAGCCGACTGCCTCGGGGAACGCCTTGCGCAGCGCCTGCGCCTCGGTGCACTTCGCCAGCTGGCCGAAGGGGCGCTTCTTCCACATGGAATTCGGGCTGTCGGTGTCGTTTCCGGCCGTGGCGTAGTTCTCGATCCAGTATTCCTTCGCGCTGAACTCGCGTGCCTGGCCGTCGACGATGCGGGTCACGGTGACGCGGCACCACTCGGGGTAGTTGAACTTCCCGCCGTCGACCGTCTTCTTCGTGCGCTTGCCGTTCGGGGCATCGGCCCAGACGTCCTTCGTGACGCTCATCTCCTGCATCGGGCCGAACTCAGGCTCGCTGCACCCGGCATAGGCCTCGGTGCGCGCGGCATTGATGCGGTACAGGCCGATGCCAGGCATGACTACGTCACGCATCTCCTTGATCGCATAGCCAGCGTCGTTCTTCCCGACCGTGACGGACATCGGCACGATGTGGACAGGTTTCGTCATAGGATCCAGACCGCTGGCGCGGCAGTAGCTCAGCACCAGGTCAACGGACGCATCGCTGGCGCCGGGATAGAGGCTGGTCTTCAGCGCGGTGCGGATCGCGTCGGCCTGTTCGGCGGAGACGAGCTGGTGCGCGGGCTTAAGGGTGGCGATCTGGTTCATGGGTCAGTCTTCCTTTATGAATGCGTTTGCGCCTGGCGCAAGGGTGGCGCGAGCACGCGCTTCGATGGCAGTTATGTCTTGTGTGAGACCGCAAAGTGCGCCGTCGCGAAATGCTTCAATCTTTGCTTCCTCGACCGTCTTTCCACCGCCGTAAGGCAGCGCCCCCACTGCGGGTCGAAGGGTGCATGCAACGCACCAGAGCAGTTCGTCTGTTCCAAGTCCGTCGATCACGTGGCCGCTTTCGTTGATGGCCCAGTACGTTGAACCGCCGCTCGGAGTTGGAACTTCCTGGAGAATGATTGTGCGCATGCTGATCACCTTCGGGCTGCTTTCAACGTCGGTGAGTGCGATGAGTGGCATGGTCTTGATCCTGTCGGTGTCGGGAAAATTGGCCCGCTGCGGTCGGGGGATGGAATGGGACCGGCCAGGGGAAGCCGGCGGCGCCGCAGTCGCCTGGTTGAATCAGGCGCGCTTTCGGATGTTTCTGCGTTTGCGTGCTGCGCGCTTCATCTGGGCGACGGTGACCGTGCGACGCTTGTCGCCTCCGTTCCCGGTGCTGCGAGGGCTTCCCCCGTAGCGCTGGCCGAACGTTGGCGCTGGAGCGGAATGCTGTAAATGCTTCAGGACAGCCATTCCCGCGCCGGACATCCCGCTCAACGCGGAAACGAGAAGTGCAGTGAGTGAAAGACGGGGCCTCATCGTCATGCCGCTTTCCGCTCTTCCTGCTGCGCGCCCGGGATCAGGCTCAGCCGGATGCCTTCGTTATTCCATGCGTCGACGATGTCCGGCAGTTCGTCAGGCTCGATCTGCAGCTGCGCCTTGAACGCAAGGCCCACGCTCCCGCCCTCGATCGGGGAGATGGTGAAATCCTTGAGCTTCACGTCAATCAGCGCGATCTGCTCGGTGCCGTCCAGCAGGCCGTCGATCAGCATTTCGTAGCCGGAATACTCGCCTTCGAACTTCAGCGGCTGCAGCGTCGGGAACTTCAGCGCAACCAGCGCGTTCTCTCCGTCGACCAGGTCCAGTTGCTCGCCCTTGGCGGCCTTGCGGAACAGGGATTCCTTCAGACCCTTCTCCAGCATGTCCAGGGCGCTGTTGCTGGCCTTGAGCTGGATGCTGATGTCGATGCCGGTCTTGCCTTCCTTGCCGTGCTTTTCGCGCCTTAAATTGACGTTGCTGATCACGGCTTCGTGCTTGTCGAATTGGGGCTGGTGCATGGGAACCTCAGTGGTGGGTAGGGATTGGATCGGTGTCGTTCCGGTTGTGCTGGCAGCGCATCACCAGCGTGAAAAGCTCCAGCCAGCGGCGATAGCGCTCATCGTTCGTGGGCGGTACGCATGGCGGCTGTCCAGGTTCGGTTTTCTCAATCACGGATCACCCCCAGAACACGAAGCGAAGGACGAACGCGGCCAGGCACACGCTGGCGGCGAGCACGGCCAGGAAGACAGCCAGCACCGCAATGTCGAACATCCGGTGGAACCCGTGCTCCAACTTCCAGATGGCGTTCTGGCAGCCGCGCCAGAAGTTGGCCAGCGAGGCCGGACGGTAGTCGTCGTGGCGGCGGTTGCGCGCGCTCATGCGGCACCCCCATCCTTGAGAGCGGCGGCGAGTACTAGCAACAAGTCTTGAACGCTAATGCTTACGGTATCCGGGTCGGCGGGGTCAGCAGGGTCGTGCTCGCACACGTCGCGGATGATTTCACTTATCGCATCATCCACCCCGCCACTGGTGGCAGGCGCGCCCAGGTACACCGGCAGCACGGTGTCGTTGGCCTTGAATGTTGCGACCTCAAAAGCCAGCGCATTGCGTTCCAGCGCCGCCGGATGCACCCACCCGATAGGCTTCGCCCCGCTACTGGTGGCTGCGGTGAGGGTGGTGAGTGCTTCGTCTAGCGCCTCCCGCGATACCAACACCATGACGCCTTCGTTGTCGGCCTGTTTGTAGGACTTCAACGCGGCCAAGAACTTATTTGAAATCATCCCTTCTCTCCTGCGCGCGCTCATGGCCGTGCGTACCGCATGCGCTCGAGCTTCCCGGAAGCCTCGGCGTCCTCTACGGACTGGGCCACTTCCTCGATGGCCTCATTGCCCAGCAGCAGCACGTCCATGCTGTCGGGACGCATCGGCGGGTCAGGGATCGGTGTCGGCTCCACAGCGCGCACGCTGCCGAAGCCGGCCACCTGGTGCGCGTATTCCACGATGTCGAAGCGGTTCATTACGCTGCCTCCGGACGATTGGGATCGGTCGAGCCGGCATCCCGGCGCCGCGCGCTCATCTCGCCGGCTACGTGCACACCGGTGCCGCCTGCTGCCTGCTCAGTGACGATCTGCCGGACTGCGCTGCGATAGGAGTCCGTGTCCAGGTCCAGGCGTCGTGCCTGGTTGCGGGCGCTTTCGAACTGGCGGAAGTTGAAGACGACGGCGGTCACAGCGCACCGCCTGCACGCAGCAGGGCAGCGCGGCCTTTGGACGTTGCGATAGCCCCGAAGTAAGGCCGGCGCAGATGCCCTGCGGGCTGTTCCATTGCTTTGCAGATGGTGATAAGTCCGGGGGCTTTCTTCTGCACGGAACGCAGCGCCATTGCCTCGCCGTAGCCCCACACGTCAGCCCCGGCACGCACCAGCTCAAGCGCGGCAACTTCTTCGTGAGTGAGTGCCGACAGAGCGCCCGCCGGCCCGCTCACTTCGCACCCCGGCGCAACTCAGCAGCCCGCGCCATGCAGAACGCACGGACCTGGGCTTGGGTCATGCCGGTGGCCGGTGCTGGCCGCGGATCCGTGTGTCGGCGGTTGTAGGCCAGGGCGGTCATCGCCGATCCTCGGTCGCGTCACCCTCGGCCATCTGGGCGGCGGACAGCGCCGGCATGCGCAGCACGGTGTTCAGTACCGCCCGGGACTCTTCGACGGTCCGCAGCGCCTTGCGCTGGTCGTCCTTCATGCCGGGCGTCAGGGCGCTGTAGCCGCGCAGGCGGGCTACCTGAGACTCAGCGTGCTGGAGATCCCCCCAGGCTTTGGCAGCGGCCTGAAGCTGGCCCTGCGGATCGGTGTTTGCCATCTGGCTGCTCCCATCTGCCCGGTGTTGGGCGATGGATCGAGAATCACACAGCGTGATTCGTCTGTCAACACACAGCGTGATGTTTTTTCTGAACAGGCATAGAAAACCCCGCCTGAGCGGGGTTCGATGGGGTCTTGGCTACTGGTCCCGCATTCGCTCGGCCAGCGTTCGCTCGTCAGCTGGCGGAGGCGGTGGGGCCGCTTGCGGGGCGGGCGGACGCGTGGATGGGGCAGGGTGGGAAGTGCCGGGCTGCGTCACCGGCTGCGCCTGGATCGCCAGCGCAGCCAGGTGTTGGTTCGTCTTGCGCTGCTCTCCAAGGATCTGGCTGAGGATCGGCTTGATCCCGAATATGGCGAACGGCACCAGTATCCAGAGGATCGCCAGGATGAAGAGGAAAAACCCGAGAACTAGGCTCAGTGCTGCTACGCCTTCCATGACCATCTCCTGCTTGTGGGGCTATGTGCCGCGCGGCTTCCACTTCATTTCAGCTGCGGGATCGTCATGCCCCGGAACCGACGTCGGTTGCGTCTCCTTGTCCAAATACCTGATCGCTTCGGCTTCCACGACGGTGTGACGATCGTTGTTGCTGCGGGATGACCTAACGACCACCGCATCGGCCCCTAGCTGAGCGCCGGCCGCCTGTAGCTGTGGGATGGCGTCGCTGACGGTGGGATCACTCCAGCCCGGCTTGTAACGCTTGGCTGACACCACGCCGATCACGTCATAGGGCCGCTGGGGGTAGCTGTAGATCACCGCCACGTGGCCCGCATTCGCGGCTGCCGGCGCGTTTCCGGCTGGATAGTTGCTGTAGACCTGCGTGCTGCTGCATCCGGCCAACAAGAGACTCGCCCCAAGAATCCATTTCATCACTTTCCCCTTAGTCAGTGTCCGTTCTTCAGCTGGCCGGCAGGCAATCTGCCAGGCTTGATCCGGTCTCCGCGGCGTCCACGTAGCCCTCCATCCGATCTGCAAGGTCGTCCAGCTGCGGGTCGGTCAGGTCGGACAGGTAGGACGCATTGCGCGATTCGAGGAAGTGCGTGATCGCCGAGCGCCAGCCGTGCATGTCGGCAATGCGCAGGATAGCGCGCATCTTCTTGGCCCGGGGCGACACGTCGATCGGCTCGAATACCAGGTCCAAAGGCATCTGGGGCAAGGGAGCCTCGGCAAGGATCGCCGCCAGTTCTTCGCGCAGTAGTGGGTTCATGCTTCCTCCATTAACGACAAGATGCTGGCCAGGGCTGCCTGGACCGCCTGAGCGGATCCCGCCACTGAAGCCTGCTCGTCAACGTATAGCGCCGCTACCAGACGCGCCTTGGTCCGCACTGGGACCTGGCGACCGCTCTGGGCGATGGCTGCCTCAACCGTTGCCAGCAGGTCGGCCAGCTTCTCAGCGTCCAGTCGCTGGGACTGCGACGGCACCTCATCAAACAGTTCGGCAACTGAGACGCCCAAGGCCTTGGCCAGCAGCGGGACCTCGGAAACCTTGGGCTCCCGGGCGCTTGCGCTGCCCGACTCGTAGTTGGCGATCCGGCTCTGGCCAGACCAGCCGCAGGCCATGGCCAGCGCCTCCTGGGTCATGCCTTTTGCCAGCCGGGTGCGCCGCAAGTTGTCGGAAAAGGCCATGCGCCCATTCTTCACGAGCTGTGATGCCCGTCTAACACGCTGCGTGTTGACATGGTAATCACGATGCGTGATGATGCCGCCATGGACGCACTCACGAAAGCAATCGAAGCAGCCGGCGGTGTCGGCAAGTTGGCCCTCGCAATCGGGACCGCCCAGAACGTCGTCAGCAACTGGCGCGCTCGGGGCCAGGTCCCGGCGCATCGCTGCGCCGAGGTGGAGCGGGCGACCGGCGGCGCTGTGACCAGGCACGACCTGCGTCCGGACGTCTTCGGCGAGCCCGCGCCGGCCTCTGAAGCCGCCTGAATTCCGGGGCTGGCCGCTACCCGCGCCAGCCCCTTCGCGAACCAAGTTGCAGGGGAACCCATGGCTGCGCCACTGAAAGACTTCCGAGGGAAGATCACCGCTGAGGCCGATTGCGTGCTCGAAGCGATGAACCGTGTGACCGGCAAGGACCGGTCCGAAATTGTCAGGGAAGTGCTGCACGAGTGGGCTGAAACCAGGTTGCGGGAGCACAGCATCCTGCAGAAGCTCCTGCATGCCGAGGGACTGGCCGGGGAGTACGAGGGAATCGCAGGGAATCGCAGGGCAGGCGGGGGAGTGGCATGAAGCCCAGCCCCGAACGCATCGCCCGGGTCGAGGGCCTGAAGCAGCTGCTACGGCAGCCCATGACCGATCTGGAGCTCAGGCAGTACCGCTGCCAGGTCGCCGCGGTCAAGGCCGAGGATGAGCGCAAGCGCGCGCCGGCGCCGCAGATGGAGCTGGCTGCCTGATGGCCAGAATCCGCACGATCAAGCCGGAGTTCTGGACTCACGAGGATCTGAGCGCGCTGCCCGAGGCGACTCACATGCTCGCCGCCGCGCTGCTGAACCACGCCGACGACGAAGGGTACTTCAACGCGAACCCTGGTCTGGTCAAAGCCGCGTGCTCACCACTCCGTGAGCCCTCAGTGAGTATTCAAGACAGCCTCAAATCGCTGTGCGAAATCGGGTTTATCACGGCGCTCACGAGCCCCGATGGCAAGCGCTTCGGATTGGTCAACAACTTCGACCTTCACCAGCGGGTGAACCGTCCAACCCCCAGCAAAATCAAGGCTCTTGGGGTTATCCCTGATTCCTCACCGCAGACTCACACACAACTCACTGAGGACGCATCACCTGAAAGGAACAGGGAACAGGGAACAGGGAAGGGAAGGGAACAGGAGTCTTCGCTACGCTCAGAGTCGTCCACGCCGCTGGCGTTGACCCCCGCACCGCCGAACCCGAAAACAAATCTCGCTGCGCGAGTCAGGCAGATTTCAGATGAAGCTGCAGCGGCCTACAACGCAGTTCTTGCAAAACCTCACGGTGAACTACCCGCCTGCGCGGTGATGAACAAACCTCGGATCAAGGCCGTGGAGAAGTGCCTTCCGACCGCGCGCGCCATGTGCCGGACGCTGTACGGCAACGAGCGCATCACCCCGGAGTTCTGGCGGGCCTACTTCGAGGAGGTCGAGAAGGACGACTGGCACAGCGGGCGAGCGAAGGGTGGACCCGGGCACGAGAACTGGAGTCCCGACTTCGAGTACCTGCTGCGCGAGAACGTCATGGCGAAGCTGTTCGACCGGGCGATGACGGAGGCGGCGGCATGATCCACGTCGGCGACTGCCTTGAGGTCATGCGGACCCTGGACGCCGAATCGGTCCAGACGTGCGTCACTTCCCCGCCTTACTTCGGCCTGCGCGACTACGGCATGGCCGGTCAGATTGGCTTGGAGCCGACGCCCGATGAGTTCGTGGTGGCGCTGGTCGCGAGGTTACGCGAGGTCCGGCGCGTGCTGCGGGATGACGGTACGTTGTGGCTGAACCTGGGGGATAGTTACGCATCTTCAGGGCGCGGCGGAAATCCGACTGAAGAAACATCAGGATTACAGGGCGGGCAATCATCGCAGAGGGCTAGCGTGAGTCGGCAACAAAAGCCGCCCGCTGGACTAAAGTCAAAAGACCTAATCGGCATCCCGTGGCGCGTAGCCTTCGCCCTGCAGGCTGACGGCTGGTATCTCCGCCAGGACATCATCTGGCACAAGCCCAACCCGATGCCCGAGTCGGTGCGCGACCGCTGCACGAAGTCGCACGAATACATCTTCCTGCTGTCGAAGTCGCCGCGCTATTACTTCGATGCCGATGCCATTGCCGAGCCGCTGGCAGCATCTAGCATTGCCCGCCTGTCGCAAGCGAACCTGGACAACCAGCAGGGCAGCGACCGAGTGCCTGGCAAAACCAACGGGACCATGAAGGCGGTATCTAATGGCGAAACCCGCAACAAGCGCAGCGTTTGGACCGTGGCCACGATGCCCTTCAAGGAGGCCCACTTCGCCACCTTCCCCGAGGCGCTGATCGAGCCGTGCATCCTGGCGGGGAGCCGCGCTGGCGACCTGGTGCTCGACCCGTTCATGGGCGCCGGCACAACCGCTGTCGTCTGTGAGCGGCTGGATCGTCGCTGGGTGGGCTGCGAGCTTAACCCCGAATACGCCGCCATCGCCGAGGCGCGGATTGCAGCGGCCGTACTGACGCGCGAGCAGGACATGGAGCGCGCGCGGCACGAGGCGGCGCAGCGCGCGCTGTTTGGGGAAGCCGCATGATGCGCGAAGGCTTCGAACGCCTCGACCACGTGCGCGTGCCGCCGCACAGCATCGACGCCGAGCAATCTGTCCTGGGAGGGCTGATGCTGGTGGCCAGCGCCTGGTGGCGGGTAGCGGACAAGCTTGAGGAGGGCGACTTCTACCGTCGCGATCACCAGCTGATCTGGCGCGCGATCAAGGAACTCGCCGAGGCCAAGCCGCCGAAGCCTTTCGACACGGTCACCCTGGGTGATTGGTTCGAAGCCCATGGCGCCGCTGAGCAGGTGGGCGGCGGCTTCTACCTGGTCGAGCTGTCGAACACCGTCCCCAGCGCGGCCAACATCGAGGCCTATGCCGAGATCGTGGCGGACAAGGCGCGCATGCGCCGGCTGATCGAGGTGGGATCGGCGCTAGTGGACGCAGGATTCCAGCCGGAGGGCCGCAGCAGTGTGGAGCTGATCGGCGAAGCGCAGAGCCGGATCGGTGGGCTCCTGGACAACCAGCCATGCGAACTCGAAACGATGGTCCCGCTGATGCAGCGGGTGTTCGACAAGCTGACCGAGCGCAGCCAGACCGAGCACGGCATCCACGGCTTGGCCACGGGCATCACCGAGCTGGACGAGCTGATCGGCGGCTTGCGCCCTGGCGGCCTGTACCTACTCGCGGCGCGCCCGAAGATGGGCAAGACGACCCTGGCACAGAACATCGCCGAGCACGTGGCGCTGGTCGAGAAGCAGGCCGTGGCCGTGTTCTCGTTCGAGATGCAGCCCGACGAGCTGGGCGACCGCATGCTGAGCAGCATCGGCGGGGTGGATGGCAACCGGATCCGCCGCGGCGAGCTGGACGACGTCGATTGGGCCAACGTCACCCGCGCCATGCGCACGCTGAACGCTGCGAGGATATTCATCTCGCGCCCGCGCCGCGCCCGGGTCGACCACGTCGTTGCCCAGGTGCGCCGGCAGCATGCACGCGACCCGCTGGGCCTGGTGGTGATCGACTACCTGCAGCTGATGGAGACCCGTGGCGACAATCGCGCCCAGGGCATCGGCGACATCACCCGAGCGCTGAAGCTGATGGCCGGCGAGCTGGGCATACCGGTGCTGCTGCTGTCGCAGTTGAACCGCGACCTGGAGAAGCGGACCGACCGCCGGCCGATCCCCTCAGACCTGCGCGACTCAGGCGCAATCGAGCAAGACGCTGACGCGGTGATCTTCATCTACCGCGACGAGGTCTATCACCGCGACAGCCGGGACAGTGGAACGGCGGAGCTGGACGTGGCGATGCAGCGCAACGGGCCACCCGGGATGGTGCGCGCGGCCTATGACCCGGGCCGATTCAAGTTCTCGAACCTGCGATACGACTGGGAGCCTGCGCCGCTCCCGGATCCTGCCGAGAAGCGGGAGCGGAAGGGGTTCAAGAGGGTCAACGACGGCAAGTCTGCAGCCGCCGGCGGTGACACATGACCACAGCACTGGCGAAAGCACGCGCAAAGCTGCGCAGCCGCGACATCCGGGTGACGGTGATGAAGCTGGTGAACCCAGAGACCGGGGAGCTGATCGGCGCCCTGGTGCCTGATCACCCGATCGACCGGCGATCGATGAAGGAGCGCAAGTTCCACGTGGGCAAGCAGCTGCGCGCGTCGCTTAGGCAGGATCGTAATCCAGGCTTTTGGCGCAAGGCGCACGTGCTGGGCGGATGGCTGGCCGACAACGTGGAGCGGTTCCACGGGCTCGGCATGCACGGCGCGATCAAGAAGCTGCAGGAGCTGTCTGGAATCGGCTGCGAGACGGTGGAGTACGACATCCCAGGGGTGGGCAAGCTCACGCGCACGGAGGCCGAGTCCCTGAACTTCGACGACCTGGACGAAGGGGCTTTCGCGCTGCTGTGGGACGGCGGCACCGGTGACGGTGGCTGGATCGGCTGGCTGCGCCGTGAGGTGTTCGGCGGGCTGGAAGCGGCGAGCCGGGAAGAGGTCGAGCTGATTATTCAGAGGCCGCAGACATAATGGAGATCCAGCACCTGGTCAGCGTCAGCGGCGGAAAGGATTCGACCGCCACCTACCTGCGCGCCATCGAGTTAGGGCGCCCGTTCCGTGCGGTGTTCGCCGATACCGGCAACGAGCACCCTCTGACCTATGAGTACGTTTCCACCTTGGCCGGCCGCACCGGCGGGCCCGCGATTGAGACTGTACGGGCTGACTTTTCTAAGGCCCTGGCCCGGCATCGCGCCTATGTCCTGGCGAGGTGGCCTGACGAGGGTATCCCCGAAGAGATAGTGCAGGAGGCGGCGGCGCTGCATGAGCCGACCGGAAATCCCTATCTAGACTTGTGCATCCTCAAGGGCCGGTTTCCTTCCCGGCGTGCGCAGTTCTGCACCGAGGAATTGAAGGTTCTGCCGATCACCCAGCAGGTCGTGTTGCCGATGCTCAAGGCCGGGCCGTTGTTACAATGGCTCGGCATCCGCGCCGAGGAAAGCGCACGCCGCGCCGCCATGCCGGTCTACAACCGCGACGACACCGGCGCCTACCTCTGGCGCCCCATCTTCCGCTGGAAGCTGGCCGATGTTTGGGCCCAGCACACCCGGCACGGCATCGCGCCGAACCCGCTCTATGCAATGGGCATGGGGCGGGTCGGCTGCTATCCCTGCGTCAACTGCGCCAAGCCGGAATTGCGGGCAATCGCGCATTGGTCGCCAGAACACATCGACAAGATCGAGCGGTGGGAGTTGGTGGTGTCGCGTGCAAGCAAGCGGCGTTCCTCGACATTCTTCGCCGCCGGCACCGATCCGACAGACAAAGACCAAGGGCGGGCTGGATATGCGGGCATCCGCGACGTGGTTGAGTGGTCACGCACCGAGCGCGGTGGGCGGCGTTACTCGCTGTTCTCAGACCAGCAACCGGGCGGGTGCAATTCCGACCTCGGCCTATGTGATGGCGAATGAGAACGAAGAACGCCGCCCGCATCACGCCGGCCGAGCGCGCGCACCTGGCATGGGTCAAGTCCCAACCCTGCGCGGTCTGCGCGCGCGAGGGTCCAAGCGAAGCGCACCACATTGAGCAGGGCCAGCACTTCACCACGGTGCCGCTTTGCGAAGACTGCCACCGAGGCTCGCACAACGGGATTCACGGCAGGCGCTCCATGTGGAACGTCATGAAGAAGACCGAACTGACCTGCTTGAACGACGTCATCCGGAAGCTGGCGGCATGAGGCCAGATCGAACCCAACTACTGCCACAACAGGAGGCCGCGTGAGCTACTTTTTCGAAGGCAAGACGTATCCCACCAAGAAGGCATGGTGTGACGCCTTCCCGACCTACTCGCGCAACCACGTCGAGTTCGTGGCCACAGGCGCCACGACCGTCATGGAACTGGAGAAGCGAATCGCGCAGGCTCGGCAGAAGACGCTGGCCGCGCATCGGAAGAACGCCCAGGCGCAGAACGCCAGGATGGTGGGCAAGCGGTATGGGTCACGATGAGCGCTCTCCGGCTGACATTTGGTGCTGATCCTGGCCTTGCGGGCGCCATCGTCACTCTGCTCGACGGCGAACCGGGCCCGATGCTGGACATGCCGGTGACCCACGAGAAGGGTCACAACGAGGTGGACGCCAGCCGCATCGCGGACTTCATCCGTGACGTGCGAGCCCAGCACCCAGGCGCATTCGTTTCCGCGTGCATCGAGAAGGTGCGGGCGATGCCAAACAGGCAGGGCGGGGAGCGGCGCACCATGGGCGCGCAGTCGATGTTCAACTTCGGCGACGGCTTCGGCCAGGTGAAGGCGGTGTTCCGGGTCATGCGCGTGCCGGTGACACTGGTCGAGGCGCAGAGCTGGAAGCGCAGCATGGGTTTGATCGGCACAGACAAGGACGCAGCCAGACAGCTCGCCATCGTCCGCTTCCCGCAAGCAGCCGAGCAGCTGAAGCGGAAGAAGGACGGCGGCCGCGGCGATGCCCTGCTGATCGCCTTGTGGCACGAGAACACTCAGATGACCGGGAAGCAGGCCGCGTGAGCGAGGACGACTTTACCCGGCCAGAGCGCGCCGCCCAGATCCGCCAGGCGAAGCGTTACCGCGCTGCGATCCGGAAGCGAGGGCTGTGCAGCGCCTGCGTGCACCGGGACCGCGACCGCGTAACCGTATTCGGCATGAGCGTCTGCAGCATTGGCCAGGACCGACTGCACTACCACTGCGAAAATGACGGGCGGAAGCCGGTCTTCACCTTCGATCCCAGCGTGCTGAAGGAGTTCGCCGATGCAGCATGAACTGAAGAAGGCACTCCAGGACTGGGGCCACGCCACGGTCAACCGCTACGCCTTCAGCCGCTGCGAGCGTTCCGTGCACGCGCTCGAGCTTGCCCGCGACCTGGCGCCGGGCACGAAGGAAAACGCCCAGCGTCAACTGATGGGCCGGGACGGTACGGACCGCCGACGGCTCATGGCGGCCGGGACTGGCATCGAGGGCTTCAATATCGTGCCGATGTGGGCCGCTGACCCGATCCGTTCTTCGAACGATGCCTCGCCACCTTCGGACCTTCCTGAGATCGCCATCGACCAGGGAATTCCCGATCACCTGCGCTGGGTGGACCGGGCGCTGGCACAGGTTTGTCGCGTCTCGCCGCTGCGCGCAATGGTTGTGCGAACTGAGTTCACCGTGTCCGGCAGCCAGGCCGTGAAGGCGAGGATGGTGCGAGAGCAGTACGGCGGCACGCTGTCGGTGTGGCAGTACCGCCGCGAACTGCAGCGGGCGCTGGACTGGCTGGATGCCAAGATGGCTGCTTGACATGTTGCACACGCACGACTATCTTCGCGGGCACAGTCAACAACTGCCTCCAAAGCCCTGCCATCCGGCGGGGTTTTTGCGTTTCAGAGCTTCTGATCTCCCCGTCAGGAGACCGCCCCGGCTTCCGGCTCCCCTCTGGGGGTCGGGGCACCTCTACGCCCGCCCACCTCGTCCAGATCAACCATCGGCTCAGCTGGCAATGGTGGCGGGCTCCATTCACCTGACTTGCACAGGGGCAAGCCATGTTCATCATCTGGATCATCGTCGGCGCAGTCGCAGCGACTGCCGTGTTCAGCTATCGGCCAGAGCTGGCGATCCGTGCCAGTGGCGCGCTGAGGGCTGCCGCGCGGTGGTTCTCCAATCTGGGCCAGTGATGTCTGCCGGGGACGATAGCCACGCCATTGGCGAGTTGACGAACAAGTTCCAGGCGCTTTCCAGCGGCTACCAGGCTCTTCAGGTTGACATGCAACACGTGGTCAAAGCCACGGATGCCCTAAAGGGGATGCCGCTCCAGCAGCTTGAACTGGCGCATGAGCTTTCCCGGCTGCGGGAAACCATCGACCGCACCAAGGCAGACGCCCAGAAGGGCGACGACCATCTGCTGATCGCCATCAACAACCTCACCACAGCGATCCGTGAGGACCGGATGAACAGCGCCGGCACGGCGCGCGACGTAACCCGGTTCAAGGGCGCGATATGGGGTCTGGGCATAGCAACCGGCGTCATCGCGGTGCTGGGAATGGGCGTCAGCACCCTGTACGCCACGAACACCGGGGACAAGTTCGCTGCGTTGCATTCCAAGGTAGACGCCAGCAACAAGGCCCGCGAGGGCGCTGATGTGGAGCACAAGGTCCGGCTTGACAGCCTTGCCGGCCAGGTCATTGAACTACGGCTCGGCCAGGGCCAGAGAGACCGGGAACGCAGCCAGCGGGAGGAAGTGCCATGAAGATGCCAAGCCCATCGTATAGCGTGAAGCTGCTGGCCTTCGCCCTGCCGATCGCGGTTCTGGCCACGCTGGCTGCCCTGATCGGCGCTGGGGGCATCCCTCAGATCGGCCCCCTGCCTGACGTTCTGGCCTATGTGCTGGAGCTGGCCCCGAAGACGCTGATCCTGCTGGCCGCGTTCGGTTGCGCATCGGTCGCAATGAACATCTCGGGCATCAACATCGACAACGCCCGCCGCTACGAACTGATGAACGATGCTGCACGCGGCAATCGCGGCGCGCTGTACGTGCTGATCCAGGAGGGGCTTGCTTGGCTGGCATTCACCTGGCTGGCGCTGTGGGCGTACCTGGCGCAAGGCTGATGCGCATCCTGCCGCTGATACTGCTGCTGAGCGCCTGCACTGCGCAACCCGCCGTGGAGGCCACACAGGAGGCCCTGGAGGCCGCGGCCGGGACAACCGAGGTGGCAGTGGCTGAAGCCGCCGCACCGGCCATAGGCGTGATCCAGGACGCCGCAGCGGTGGTGGCCGACTTCCTGCCCTCGCCGGTACAGGTTCCACGCGAAACCATCCACCCGGACGCATTGGTGCTGGTGGTCGGGTTCGAGGTGATCAGTCCGGCCTACTACCAGCGGGCGCTGCAAGGGATCATTTGCCCGCCCGGCGCCAGCGGCCCCACTGGTGGGATCGGGTATGACTTCGGGCACCAGTCGGCCAGCACCATCCGCAGGGACTGGGCGCACCGGGCTGATGTGGACCGGCTGGCGACGGCTTCGGGCGTCACCGGGGTATCGGCCTGCCGGGCTTGGCGGGCGCAGCACCTGGACGTGCGCATCCCCTTGGCCGAGGCCGAGCGGGTGTTTGCCGAAACGATGGTGCCGGTGTGGATGCGGGCCACCCGGCGAGCCTATCCGGGGATTCAGGACATGAGCGGGCAGGCCGAAGGCGGCATGTTCAGCAACACCTTCAACCGCGGCACCAGCTTTCTTGGGCCCAGGGCCAGCGAGAAGCGCGACATCCGCGACCGCTGCATCCCCAACCGTGACGCCCCATGCGCGGCCATTCAGACGCGGCAGTCCTGCCGGGTGTGGAAGGGCACTGACCTGGAAAACGGACTCTGCCGGCGGCGTAATGCCGAGGGCGACTTGATCGAGGCGACGACATGACCGGATTGCTGGTGTCTGTGCTGCTGTTGGGAGCGGTATTCGGCTGGCTCGCAGCCCGCCTGTATAGCGAATGGCAGGGCAGGGCATGACCCGCTTCCTGACCACACCGATCCTGTACGGCCTGCTGGCCGCCCTGGTGCTGGCCCTTGGGTTCGGCGGCTGGCAGTGGGCCAAGGCATCGGGCCTGCGGGCTGACCTTGCCGAATCGCAGACCGCGCTAGCCACCCAGACGGCCAGCATTGCCGAGGAGCGCGTCCAGTTTGTGACGTGGGCCAGGGACCAGGAACAGAAGCACACCGCCGAGATGGCCCGGATCGACCGGGAACAACAGGAGAAAGACGCCCGTGACCAAGCTGCCAATGATCGCCTTGTCGCTGACCTGCGCTCTGGCAATGTCCGCCTGCACCAGCGTTGGCAAGCGGCCCTCTCCACCTCCCGTCTGTCCGCAAGTGTCGCCGCCGCCGGCCGCGCTGATGAAGGCACCGGAGACGTTGAAGAAAGTGTCGGGCGAATTATTGGAGCAGCCCGAGCGTGCGACGCCCAGGTGATCGGGCTTCAGCAGGTCGTGAAGGCCATGCAGGTGACGTGTTCAGGGAGCCCCAAGCCATGAGGCAGCCCAAGTTCCACGTATTCCAAGACACAAGTGGCGAATGGCGCTGGCACCTGAAAGCCGTAAACGGCCGGATCATCGCCCAGGGGGAGAGCCATACCCGGAAGCGGGATGCTGAGCGTGCGCTGCGGACGGTAGTTGAGACAGCCATCCGTGCAGACATTGCCTGATGCCCTGCCCAGGCTGCGCCCGACGTCGCAAGGCGCTGGTAGACGGGCTGACGTACATCGAGCGGATCGCGAAGGAGCGTACCGCCGAGATCATGGGGAGAGTCAAGCGTGGACGAACTGATCCAGTCGCTGAACCGGCTGAGCAAGACGATGACACAGCAGAACCAGCTGTTGATGCAGCTGCTGGAGCAGCAGAGTCAGATCCTCGCAGCTATGGCTGAGGATGAAGAGGGCGAGGCAGAGCAGGCCAGGTTCCTCAATGGGCAGCCCATGTAATGCCGAGGGTCAATCAGCTAGCGCAGAGAACCCCGCCCATCAGCCTGGAGAGAGTAAGCATGGCAGCTTCACCCAGTGAACTGAGGGTCACGGGCAGGAGGCTGCAAGCCCGAAGGCTCAAGGTGTGGGCGAGGGATCCAAACTGCGTGGATTGCAAGCGCCTGACGGACTTCCCTCATGGCTTCCACCTCGACCACGTCGTTGCATTGTTCAACGGCGGTCAGGACATCGAGGAGAACTGCCAAGTGCTGTGCATCGAGTGCCACGACAGTAAGACAGCCGTCGACCTTGGCCAGCGACCACGTCAGGGTAGGGGCGGGTCGAAAGTCTGAGCGCCGTGTCGCCGGAAACTACCCACCCTCTCATTTAGAGCTTTTTTTCCCAGCCGGAGATTTCGGCTGAACCTCCAGTTCCTGCGCAGAAACCGAATATGGCCAGACCCGCCTTCAAGCCGACCCCGATGCAGCGCCGAAAGGTGTCGATTGCCGCGGGCGGCGGCATGTCTCACGAGGAGATCGCCCTGGCGATGGGAATGTCCAGGAACACGCTGGAGAAGCACTTCGATCATGAGCTGTCGATCGGCGCCTATGAGCGCAGGTCCGAGGTGATGGCCGCGATGCACAAGGCTGCGGTGAAGGGGAACGTGGCGGCGCAGAAGGCCTACATATCGCTGGTCCCGCACGTAGCCGCACCGCCGGCCGCGAAGGTGACGCCGAAGGGGAAGAAGGCCCAGGCGCAGGAAGATGCCGCTGGGGCAGCGAAGGGGACGGACTGGAACGAGCTGCTGGACCCGAAGGTGACACCGATCCGGAAGGCTGTCCGCTGACATGGCTTGGGACCTGTCCTGTCCTGACTGGGAGAAGCGCCTCCGGTCGGGTCGCTCACTGGTGCCTGACCTGCCGATCGACCAGGTGCAGGGCGCGCGCGCGGTGGCGGTGCTGGACAAGCTACGCCTGGCGGACGTGCCGGGGACGCCGACCATGGCCGAGGCGGGCGGGGACTGGTTCCGGGACATCACTCGGGCCCTGTTCGGGTCGCTGGACCCGGTGACTCAGCAACGGATGATCCGGGAGCTGTTCCTCCTGGTGCCGAAGAAGAACAGCAAGACCACGAACGGGGCGCTGCTGATGCTGACCGCCCTGCTGCTGAACGTGCGGCCGAACGCCTCGCTGATCATGACCGCACCGGTGCACGACGTGGCCCAGCTGGCGTTCGACGCCGCGGCTGGGGCGATCGCACTGGATCCGGTGCTGTCGAAGAAGCTGCACGTGCGTGACCACCTGAAGACCATCGTGCACCGGGAGACGAAGGCGGAGCTGGCCATCATGTCGTTCGACCCGGCAGCGCTGACCGGCCAGAAGCCGGTGGCGGTCCTGATCGACGAGCTGCACGTGATCGCCAAGCGGCCCAAGGCTGCCAGCGCGATCCGTCAGTTGCGCGGCGGCATGCTGCCGTACCCGGAGGCATTCATGGCGTTCATCACGACCCAGAGCGAGGAGGCGCCAGCCGGCGTGTTCCGCGCCGAGCTGATGAAGGCCCGGGCGATCCGGGACGGGCGCCAGGAGGGCGCGATGCTGCCGGTGCTGTACGAATTCCCCGAGGCGATCCAGAAGGACCGGGACCAGGGCTGGCGGGATTCTAAGCTGTGGTCGATGGTGACCCCGAACGCCGGCAAGTCCATCTCGGTGGAGCGGCTGGTGGAGGATGAGCGCACGGCGCGCGCGACCTCGGAGGAAGAGCTCCGCGCCTGGGCATCGCAGCACTTGAACATCGAGATCGGGCTGGGGCTGCGCAGCGACTCCTGGGCGGGCGCCCTGTTCTGGGAGTGCCAGGCGCTGAAGGGCGGCCTCAGCCTGGAGCAAGTGCTGGAGCGTTCGGAGGTGGTCGCGGTCGGCATCGACGGCGGCGGCCTGGACGACCTGCTGGGCTTAGCCATCATGGGGCGCTGCCGCGAGACGCGGGACTGGCTGCTCTGGGCGCATGCCTGGGCGCACCCGTCGGTGCTCGAGCGCAGGAAGGAAGTGGCGCCCCGGCTCCTGGACTTCGCCGCCGAAGGCAGCCTGACGCTGGTCGAGCAGATCGGCCAGGACGTGGACGACCTCGCCGCGCGCGTCGCGCAGGTGGAATTGGCTGGGCTGCTGGACAAGGTGGGCGTGGACCCGGCCGGCCTGGGTGGGATCCTCGACGCCCTCGAGCTGGCTGGCGTTCCGAAGGACAAGGTAGTCGGCATCTCGCAAGGCTGGAAGCTCAGCGGGTCGATCAAGACGGCCGAGCGAAAGCTGGCTGAGGGCACGCTCCACCATGGCGGCCTGGCCCTCATGGACTGGTGCGTAGGCAACGCGAAGGTGGTGCCCGTGGGCAACGCCGTGAACATCACGAAGCAGGCCAGCGGCAGCGCGAAGATCGATCCGCTCATGGCGGCGTTCTCCGCGGTGTCGCTGATGTCGCTCAACCCGGAATCGAGGGGCGGTATGGATGACTGGCTGAGAGACCCGGCGCTGGTGGCACACGCATGACGCCCCCACGCAGCAAACTGGGATCGCGCGTGCGCGCGGCGATCGATGGGTGGGTGCGGTCGTTCTCGCTCCGCGATGCCGAGCTCTACGTCGACCGCTCGACCTGGAACCCGCAGAACGTGCCGGTCAGCGCGAAGTCGGTGATGCAGCTGGATGCCGTCTGGTCCTGCGTCCGGCTGATCTCCGAGACCATTTCCACCCTGCCGCTGTCAATCTACGAAAAGACGCCCCGCGGCAAGCGCCAGGCCAGCGACCACCCGCTGCACTTCATCGTTCACGACCAGCCGAACGAGGACTCCACCGCGGCGGTCTTCTGGGAGGCTTTCGTGGCATCCATGCTGCTGCGCGGCGCCGGCCGGGCTGAGCGACTGATGGTGGGCGGGCAGCTGGTCGGCCTGCAGTTCTTGGACCCCGACAGGCTGACCATCAGCCGGGACATTCGGGGCAACAAGCTCTACACCTACCGCGCAGAGAGCGGGACGGCAACACGTGAGATTGCGGCGGCGCGAGTCTGGACGGTTCCAGGCTTCACGCTGGACGGCATCGATGGCGTCTCCGTCATCCAGTACGGCGCCCGCGTGTTTGCCTCAGCCCTGGCGGCCGAGGATGCCGCGGCCAAGACCTTCCGCAACGGCCTCCTGCAGACCGTGTACTACAAGGTTTCCAACTGGCTGACCCAGCCGCAGCGCGCCGAGTTCAAGAAGAACCTGGCCGGCACGATCGAGCGCGGGGAAGCGCCGCTGCTGGAAGGCGGAACCGAGGCCGGCACCCTCGGGGTAAATCCGGTCGACGCCCAACTCCTGGAGTCCCGGGGTTTCAGCGTCGAGGCAATCTGCCGCTGGTTCCGTGTGCCGCCGTGGATGGTTGGCCACACCGAGAAGTCGACCAGCTGGGGCACTGGCATCGAGCAGCAGATGATCGGCTTCCTGACATTCACGCTGTCGCCCTGGTTGCGCCGAATCGAGCAGGCCATCCGCAAGGATCTGCTGACGCCCGGGGAAAAGGGACGCTTCTACGCGAAGTTCGCGGTCGAAGGCTTGCTGCGCGCTGACAGTGCCGGCCGCGCGGCGTTCTACGGTTCGATGGTCACCAATGGAATCCTGACTCGTGATGAAGTCCGCGAGCTAGAGGACCGCGAGCCGATGGGTGGAAATGCTGCGGTTCTGACAGTGCAGATGGCTCTCGCACCCCTGGACACGATTGGCACGAGCGAGCCCGCGGCATCGGACGACAAGAAGCGTGTCGTCGTGAATGTCGGGAAAGGCAATTTCAACGGGTTCAAGATCACACGAAGCACTGACGGAACAGCAATGGCAGTTCCACTTGAGGACATGGCATGAGCATCACGACCGCGATCTGCAATTCTTTCAAGAGGGAAGTTCTGCAGGGAGTGCACGAGGCCGGCGACAATTACAAGATCGCGCTGTTCACCAGCGCCGCCACACTCAACAAGTCCACCACCGGCTACAGCGGATCGAACGAAGTTTCAGGCCAGGGATATGTCGCAGGAGGTCAGGACTTGTCCGGCTTCATAGCGGGCTTGTCGAACGACACCGCATATCTCGATTGGGATGACCCGGCTTGGCCGTCGGCGTCAATTACGGCGCGCGGTGCGCTGATCTACAACGCTTCAAAAGACAACAAGGCAGTTGCTTGCTTCGATTTCGGCGGCCTGGTTTCTTCCACGAACGCTTCCTTCACGGTGCAAATTCCGGCGCCGGCAGAGGCCACTGCGGTCGTGAGAATTGGCTGATGACCATCACCACCTTCGATGGCCTTATCAACGCACTGGCCAACAACTCCAGCCGCATCGTGATCGATAAGGCCAGCCTCGCTAACGCGGCGGTCAATCAGTTCCATTCGCTCTGGCGGGCGTCAGGGCAACCGGGTGCTGGCGCGATTCCGACCGCAGCTGCGGTGTGCGACAACACGCTGCTGGGCGCGATGCAGTTCAACCAGCAGGTCGCACCGGCCACTACCTACGCGGCGTACCTGGAAGGTGTATCTTCCAACAACGCAACTACGGTGGAAGTACACGACCGTTTGATGCACTCAGGCGGCGGCAACGGTACATTGATCACTGCGCAAACCAACATCGCAGTGGACCTGCACGCCAACATCGGCAATTCCAATTTGGCTGCGCGCATCGGCAGCGCGGACTACGACGATGTGCAGTGGTGGCTGGAGTGGTACGCCGACACGGGTGCCACAGCTTCGACGCCCACGATCAACGTCACGTACAACGATGGGACCACCGGCAACCTGAATACGCTGGCACTCGCTGCAACTCGCCGTGCGTCCTTCAAGTACCCACTCAACGGCTTGATCCCGGCAGCAGCGGCAGGCAAGTACATCCGCGCCGTGAACAGCACCACCCTGTCTGTTTCGACGGGCGCCGCTGGCAACTTCGGCGTGACTGCTACGCGCCTGCGTGTTTCGCTTGGGCTACCAACATTTGGCTTCAAGTGGCCGGCGGACTGGGCAGCACTTCCGCTCAGCGAGATTGCCAACGCCGCGTGCTTGGCGCTGGTGGTGCTGCCGGGTACCACCAGCACCGGCACGCTGCGTGGTGGCGGCAAGCTGGCCCACGGGTAAGCCATGAGCCGGATCAGCCAGGGGCAGCGGGTTGGCTGGCGCGGCGCCCAGATATTTCCCGAGGAGTACTTTGGAACAGCGGATTCTGGCGTAAATGCAATCTTGCCTAGCGCGTCCGCGCAGGCGGTCGCAGGCGAAATAACGGCGGCAGGCGCTGCGCTTACGGCGCTACCCAGCGCGGAGGCAACCGCTTTTCCCGGAGTCATGGAGGTCGCTGCCGCCGCGGTCCACGATCTCAGCGGTGCAAGTGCAACCAGCAGTGCGGGGTCGGTCACTGCAACGGGTACGCCGTCCATCCCGGCTACTTTCGGTGGCGGTCACGTCCGTCTATCGAACGATGTTTCCTACACAGCCAGGACGAGGATTGCCGGCGCAGCCGCGGTGGCTCAAGCCGGCACCGCGGTCGCGTTGGGAGTGAATCGTTTCGAAATTGAAGGGGCCTATGCCTCAGCGGCCGCCGGCACGTTACGAGTTGCTGTGGCGGCAACGGTCGTGAGCATCACAAACGCAAGAACAAGAGCCAACGCTGGCCAAATGGTAGCGGTGGGCATCGACGAGATCAGCGACGAAGAAATCCTCTCCGTTCTGATGGCCGCTTAAAAAAAGGAAAACCCATGACGATCAAGATATTGCCCGGCGCCCCGGAGGGCCGCGCTTGCGCGGGTGTTTCCAGCCAGGTGCAGTCCCGCGCCCTGGATCGCTGGAATGCCGGCGTGCGCGCAGCTGAAAAGGAAGCGGACCGGTCGATCAGCGTCTATGACGTGATCGGCTACGACTACTGGACGGGCGAGGGTGTGACCGCAAAGCGGGTCGCGGCAGCGCTTCGGAGCATGGGTTCTGGTCCGGTGACGATGAACGTGAATTCGCCTGGTGGCGACATGTTCGAAGGCCTGGCCATCTACAACCTGCTGCGCGAGCACGACGGCGAAGTGACGGTGAAGGTCATCGGACTGGCTGCCTCAGCCGCGTCCATCATCGCCATGGCGGGCGATACCGTGCAGATCGCGCGCGCCGGCTTCCTCATGATCCACAACACCTGGGTGATGGCGATCGGCAACCGGATCGACCTGCGAGAAATTGCGGACACGCTGGAACCGTTCGACCGCGCCATGGCCGAGATCTACGCCGCGCGCACCGGCGCGGAGACCAAAGCCATGGGCAAGCTCATGGATTCCGAGACGTGGATCGGTGGCACAGACGCGGTCGAGCAGGGTTTCGCCGACGAGCTGCTGGCCTCCGACCAGGTCGAGCAGGGCGCCGGCAAGGCCAGCGCATCGGCCGCCCGCCGGATCGAGGCAGGTCTGCGCGCCAGCGGCATGCCGAAGTCCGAGGCCATGCGCCTCATCTCAGAAATCAAGTCCAGCGCGGGCGATCCCGCTGGCAGCGGTGAGGGCGATCCCACCGGACGAGTCGAGGTTTGCCCCGGCTCCTTCAGTAGCACAGCGGCAATCGCCGCATCCCTTACCAACTTCGCGGCCCAGGAGGCCTAAACCATGTCCCTCGATACCGACATCCAGAGCATCAACGCCAGCCTCACCAAGGTCGGTGACCAGCTGAAGGTCCACGCCGAAACTGCGGCCAGGAACGCCGAGCTGAACACCGAAACCCGTACCAAGGTCGACGAACTGCTGATGAAGCAGGGCGAGCTGCAGGCCAACCTGCAGAGCACCCAGCAGCATCTGGCCAAGGTCGAAGCCAATGGCGCGGGCGCCGACGTCCAGCACCAGACCTTCGGCCAGAAGTTCGTCGATTCCGACGACTTCAAGGCCTTCGCCAGCAAGACCACGCCACGCGGTCGGGTCGACATGACCTTCCAGGCTGCGATCACCTCCGTCATCACGGACACCGACGGCGCCGCCGGCGACCTGGTCCAAACCACGCGCGTTCCCGGCGTCATCGGCTTGCCCGAGCGTCGCATGACCGTGCGCGATCTGATCACCCCGGGCCGCATGGACGGCGGCACGCTGGAGTACGTCAAGGAAACCGGCTTCACCAACAACGCCGCGCCGGTGGCCGAGACCGCTGCCAAGCCCGAGTCGACCATGAGGTTCGATCTGGTGAGCACCACCGCCAAGGTGATCGCGCACTACGTCAAGGCGTCGCGCCAGATCCTGAGCGATGCCTCGATGCTGGCCAGCTACATCGATGGTCGCCTCCGCTACGGCCTGGCCTTCCGCGAGGAAGCGCAGCTGCTCAATGGCGACGGCACCGGCCAGAACCTGCTCGGCATCATCCCGCAGGCCTCGGCGTTCGTGGCTCCGTTCGATCCGCCGGGCACCGAGACGAACATCGACAACCTTCGCCTGGCGCTGCTGCAGTCCGAACTGGCCGAGTACCCCGCCACTGGCCTCGTGATGAACCCGATCGACTGGGCGCGGATCGAGTTGCTGAAGGACTCGACTGGCCGCTACATCATCGGCAACCCGCAGGGCACGCTCGCCGCTTCCCTGTGGAACCGGCCGGTGGTGGCCACCCAGGCGATCGCGGAGGACAAGTTCCTGGCCGGTGCGTTCCGTCTCGGTGCGCAGATCTTCGACCGCTGGCAGGCCCGGGTCGAGGTGGCAACCGAGAACGAGGACGACTTCATCAAGAACCTGGTGACGATCCTCGCGGAAGAGCGTCTGGCTCTGGCGGTGTACCGCCCGCAGGCGTTCGTCTATGGCGACTTCGGCAACATCGCCTGATCCATGGCACCTGAAAGCAACCGGGGGGCCGGCTTCGGCCGGCCCCCTTCATGAGGAGCATCGTGATGCTGATCAAATTCAAAAAGAACGACCCGCGCGCCGGCCAGACCGTGCGCATGGATTCGCACCGCGGACAGGAGCTGATCGACGCCGGCTCTGCCGTGCAGGTCGCCGACAACGACCGTCCGGTCAAGGAGGACGCTACCCCCAACTCGAGGGTGACCGCCCTGCTGGACCAGAACGCAGCCACCGTGGTTGCAGCGGTAGGGAAGGGCGTTGAGGCTGACGTGCTGACTGCCGCGCTTGCTACGGAGCAGGGTGGCAAGGGCCGGAAGACTGTGGTCGAAGCCATCGAAGCGGCGCTGAAGGGCGAGTGATGTCACTGCCCACGCTTGACCAGGCGCGGACTCACTGCCGCGCCGACCCGGCGGACACCTCCGTCCAGTTCTACTTGGACGCCGCGATCCTTGCGGCGTCCCAATTTCTCAATCGGCAGCTCTACGACACCCCCGCGCTGCTGGCCGATGCTGTCCTCGAGGTGCCCTCGGAGCTTACGCTTGCGCAGGACGCCTATGGCCTCGCCGTCGAGGCTGCCAACGCGCTCGAAGGGCAGGCACGCTGTGCTGCCATGGAAGCCGCCTGCAACGGGCTGCGCGCCGCGCGCTACCAGGCCGACACCATTTACCAGGGCATGGTTTCCAATGCCCAGGTGAACGCGGCAATCCTGCTGACCACCGGGCACCTGTTTCGGAATCGGGAAGACGTCACCAGCGAGGCGGTCAACCAGCTGCCGCAGGGCGCGCACGCGCTGCTGTGGCCGTACCGTGTCGGCCTGGGCGTATGACCCTCGCCGCCGGCCGCCTTCGCCATCGGGTCGTGATCCAGGAGCGCGTGCTGACACAGGACGCCGATCTGGAGCCGATCTACGCATGGGCGGACGTGGCTACCGTGTGGGCTGCCATAGAGCCGCTGAGCGTGCGTGAGTTCATCGCAGCGCGGGCGCAGCAGTCCGAGGTGTCCGCTCGCATCACCATCCGCTACCGGGCTGGGCTGAACGGGCAGATGCGGATTCTGCACAACGGCAAGGTTTACAACCCGGCTGGGTTCCTGGCCGACAAGGATTCTGGGCTGGAATACCTGACCGTGCCGGTGTCTGAGGGCGCCAACGATGGCTGACAACGCCTGGGCCAACATGGACGCCACCCTACGCAAGATGCGTGAGCTGCCGGTGAAGCTCCAGAAAAAGGGGCTTCGTGCTGCACTGCGAAAGGGTGCGGTGATCGTGCGCGATGCGGCGCGGAACAATGCCCGCCGCGTTGACGATCCGCAGACCCGAGAGAACATCCCCAAGAACATCACCATCCAATCGTCCCGCCGTATGCCCAAGGGAGATGTCGGCCTGCGCGTGGGCGTCATGGGCGGCTCGAAAAGCTACGCCAACACCAAGGACAACGTGCGCGGTCGCAGGGCTGGCAAGTCCTTTGCGACCGGGGGCAACTCAAGCAACCCCGGCGGCGATACCTTCTACTGGCGGTTCGTGGAGCTTGGCACCAGTAAGATTCGCGCCCAGCCGTTCATGGTCCCGGCGCTTTCCAACAATGTGGGCAAGGTGATCGCTACCGTGACCAGTGAACTGAGCGACCAGATCACCAAGCTGGCGAGACTTCCCTGATGTTCCCGCCCATCGCACAAGTGGTCAGTGCCAGCGCAGCGGTCAAGGCATTGATCGGCGCCAGCCCTGTCCGGTTCTGGTCATTCGGCGAGGCGCCCCGCGATGCCAATGGCGTCCCGGCCAGTGGCGTCCCCTACGCTGTCTGGCAGGTTGCCTACGGCAGCCCCGACAACTTCCTGAACTGCGCGCCAGGCTTCGACCTTTACGGCACGCAGGTGGACGTGTACGCCAGCAGCGCATCCAGCGCGCGGGCGGTTGCGGCAGCCCTGCGCGATGCGTTCGAGCCGGTCGCCTACGTGGTCGCGTGGAACGGTGAGTTCATGGACGATGCCACCCGCCTGCACCGATTGAGCTTCACCGTGGAGTGGTTGACGCCACGGTAACCCCGGCAGCAATGCCACCCCGCCACCCCGCCTCCCGGCGGGTTTTTTATTGCCCGCACTGAGGAACCAAAATGAAAACACAAGGTACTGAGCTTTACCTGATCGACCAGGTTGCCGCCGTCTGCACCGTCCTGGATGCCGGCTGCGTCATCAGCATCGACGGCATCGACGTGAGCATCGAACAGAACGAAGTCACTTGCTTGCGTGATCTCGTCCGCCGCTATGAGGCCGGTCTCGGCACTCCCGGTTCGGCGACGTTCGGCATCTACACCGATCCGCAGGACACCACCCACATCCGCCTGCACGAGCTGAAGCGCGCAGGCACCGTCCTTCAGTGGGCAATCGGCTGGTCCGATGGTTTGGGCATCCCGCCGACCGCAGCGGTGGACGATGATGGCGTGTGCCAGTTCGTCCTGCCGACCGGGCGGACCTGGCTGGTGTTTGAGGGCTACATGAACGCTTTCCCGTTCTCGTTCGCCCAGAACACGCAGGTCACGTCGAACATCGGCATCCAGGTCTCCGGCGAGCCGGTACTGATTCCTGCCACCACCTAACGGCGCCCACTCAGTTCATGGGGTCGGCCTGGGGCTGTCTCGCCGTCAGTTCCCGCGACCCCACCTAATCGGCGAGTACAAATGGACATTACACAGCTACGCACAATGGGTCTTGTTGCCAGCAATCCGCTGGTCAAGAAAACCATCGGAATCAAGTATTATCCGCTCAAGCCGGAGGAAAGCTGGGAACACCCAGCCAAGCCTGAGCGCGAGGATGATCAGGTAGAGGGTTCGGTTGATTTCTGGATTCGCAAGTTCAGTGCAGCCGACCAGCTGGCACTGAGCGGTGAAAAGGACAACGACCGCCGCATCTATCTTGCCATCCAGCGCAGCGTATTCACTGAGGAAGGCGTCCCGGTATTCCCATCTGTGGAAGATGCGATGGGCTTGGATCTGGTGATGTTCGCGCAGTTGATGACGGCCATCAATGAGGCAAACCCCGACACGGCAAAAAAATCACAGCCGAGGACGAATGGTGGTGTGAGTTCGCCATCGCCCTCGGCGGCAGAACCATCACGGAGTGGCAGCAAGCCCTCACGCAAGACGAGCTGAACATCTGGACCCAGTACCGGCAGAAGTTCGGCCCGCTAAATCCGATGCTCAGGAATGACGCTGCATGGGCTAGGTGGATGACTACCCAGTTCAAATCCACCAAGGTCGAAGACTTCATGCCGTGGCCGCATGAGGAAGAACCCGAGGCAACTCCGGAAGCAATCATGCACATCCTGAAGGGCGCTATGAAGGTGAAGAAGTAATGGCAAGCCGCTCACTCGGGACGCTGACGCTCGACCTGGTTGCCAAGACGAGCCAGTTCACCGCAGGCATGACTGCTGCTGAGCGCACGGCCAAGCAGCGCCTGGACAATATCCAGCGGTATGCCAAGCAGGCCGGCGCCGTATTGGGGACGGCACTGGCAGCGGGTGCAACGCTCGCTGTCAATGCCCTTCGCCAGTCCATCAACAACATGGACGAGCTGAGCAAGGCCAGCCAGCGGGTTGGCTTGCCGGTCGAACAGTTCAGCGCGTTGACCTATGCCGGCAAACTCGCAGACGTGTCAATTGGCGATCTTCAGTCGAGCCTGGGCAAGCTGGTCAAGTCTCAGGCCGAGGCGCTCAAGACGACCAGCCAGCAGGCCAAGGTCTTTGGTGCGCTGGGCATTGCTGTTACCGACGCCACGGGGAAGCTACGTGGCGCCGACGAGGTTCTGGCTGACTTCGCCGACGCCTTCAAGCGGCAGGAAGGCTCCCCGGAGATCATCGCTGCGGGCCTTCAGATATTCGGGCGTAGCTTCCAGAACCTAATCCCGCTGATCAAGGATGGTTCGCAGGGCTTGCGCGATGCAGCCGATGAGGCGGCCGCGTTCGGGCAGATCATCTCCACGGAGACTGCCCAGCAAGCCGAGGCGTTCAACGACAACCTGACCCGTATGCAGAGTCTTGCCAGCGGGCTGGCAAATGCCGTCGCTGCTGAACTGCTGCCTGACTTGCAACGGCTGACCGATGAGTGGGTCAACTCTGCCAAGGAAGGGGACGGGCTCACTAAGACAGCCGTCGAGATTGCAGACGCCATCCGTGCGGTGGCTGGCTTCTTCCAGCAGGGCGCGGACAAGGGGGCTGTGTTCCGCAGGGAACTGACAGCCGTTGCCGATGGCCTTCGTGACGCCAGGGGCGCGGCCCGCGACATGGCCGATGCGGTATTCAGCCTTGATGCTGGCGCTTATTCCAAGGCAGTGGGCGCATACAAGGATGCCGGCAAGGGGATTGCCAGCGCGCTATTCAATGGCGTAGATGAGGCTGCAAACGAGGCCAATGTCCCTAACCTGTTTGCAGGCGTTACGTCCAAAGTAACTGGCACCGTAGCTGATCGGCAGATTGTGGAGCAGATGCGTGCCGCCCGCGCAGAGGCTGAGCGCCTGCGCAAGATGGCGTTTGGAGATGCGCCCAAGCCAACAAGATCCGGCGGCGGTGGCGCAAAAACAGCCCGCAAGTCAGATGAGGAAGTAGAGGCCGAGCGCCTGATTGCTTCCTATGAAGGGCTGATCGAATCCCTCAAGGAGCGTACCGCCCTGATTGGCGCGGAGGGTGAAGCGGCCAAGGTTTCCTATGACATCCAGTTCGGTGGGCTTTCCAAGCTTACCGAGGCGCAGAAGGGATTGGCCCTGGCTGCTGCCGAGAAGTTTGACGCGGACTTCAAGGCGAATCAGGAAACAGAGAAGGCCATAGCATTGGCTGAGCGCGAGGTAGAGCAGCGCGAGCGGGCGATAGAGAATACCGACAGGTTGCTGGAAGACATGCAGTTCGAACTGGACATCATGGGCTTGTCCAATGTGGCAAGGGAGAAGGCGATCTTCCTGCGTCACCTTGAGGCAGACGCTACCGATGAACAGCGGGCCGCAGCAAGCGCCCTGTTTGACGAGATTGAGCGTGGCTATGAAATGAAGGACTTTATGGACGACTTCAAGGATGGCCTGTCTGATGCCTTCGTTGACTTTGCCACTGGTGCCAAGTCTGCAAAGGAAGCGTTCGGCGACTTCATGGATGACCTGTTCGCCCGCGCGCTGAAGTTCACCACGGACAAGGCGATAGACGCGCTGTTCAACTCATTCAGCGGCGACGGCAAGCAGCAAGGGGGTGGTGGCGGGTTAGCCGCACTCTTTGGTTCATTCTTCGGCGGCGCGCGCGCCAATGGCGGTCCTGTCAGTCCATCCAAGGGTTACTTGGTAGGCGAGCGAGGGCCCGAGTGGTTCCGGCCCAACACCGCAGGGTCAATCATTCCGAATCGCCAAACGATGGGCGGCGCCGGGGTTGTGCAGAACATCGCAATCAACTACCGCGCACCCTATGACGCCCGCACCGAGAGCCAGAAGAACCAGAAGTTGGCTTCACTGACCAGCGAAGCCGCGCGGAGGAATAACTGATGGCGCTGTATCCGGTCGAGATCGACGTGTGCCCCGGCTTTGGCTGGCAGGCATCGCCGGAGTTCAATACGGACGTTCGGATGCTCCGCAGTGGCCGTGAGAAGCGCAGGGGATTGAATGACCTTGTACGCCATCGCTACACGCTGCCTTTCAACAACATCAGCAGCGATGAGTACCTGATGAAACTTAAGGCCGCGTTCCTTGCCGTCCGTGGTCAGTTGCATAGCTTTCTGGTGAAGGATGACAGCGACTATTTATCGGTGGATGACCCGCTGGGGCTGGCCCCTTCTGGATCGGCCGCAGTGCAGCTTATCCACCTGGCCAACTTTGAGGGCGCGGCGTTCTATGAGCGGATCATCACCAAGCCCGTTGCCGGGACGGTGGTGGTCAAGCAGAACGGCGTGGTGAAGGCGGGCGCTGCTGACCCCTTGACTGGGCTGTTCATCCCGACATCGGCATGGACTCCAGGCGCAGTGCTTACGTGGTCCGGTGAGTTCCGGGTTGCAGTCAGGTTCGCATCTGACTCCCTGCCCATGTCCATCGACAACCGGCGAGGCGCTGATGCCTACGCCATGAACGGGCAGATTGATCTGATCGAGGTATTCGTCGAATGATCCAGCGCAACATCCCGATTGCGCTTGCTGACAGCATGGCCCAGCCAGCCAGTACAGACTGCCGCCTGGCCAAGATCACGCCCCTGCTGCCAGAAGATCCCGTCATTGCCCTGACCAGCCTGGACCGGGATGTCGAGTATGACGATGGGGAAGGCTTGCTGACGTACAAGGCCAAGCGCGGCTACACCCCGTTCGCACTGGACGCCACTGCCGACCTGGCGGTGGACAACTCCGAAATGCAGGTGCTGATAGCCGAGTTTGAAATGGACGGCTTTACGTCTGACGCTATTGAGCGCGGCGTGTATGACGATGCAAGCTATGTGGAGTATCTGGTTGACTACCTTGATCTGTCAGCAGGGCGTGCGCTGATCTCATCTGGGACCATCGGGCGCATCCGGCAAGTGGACCGCATGGTCTGCTTCCCCGAGCTGCGCAGCCTGACCCAGCAGATGAAACAGCTTTCGATCATCGAGATGGGCTCGGTATCTTGCCGCGCTACCATGGGCGACGATCGTTGCAAGTACCCGGTTGCTACGCTGTGGGAGGACTTCGAAGTGGATGCCGTTGGCTTGGAAACCGACCGGGTGTTCACGATGGACGGCACGGCCCCTGCCAACAGCGCGCTGCGTCCTGGTCTTGCCGAGTGGTACACGGGCGACAACGCGGGCCGCACCTTCGAGATCGAAGACAACGTGGGCGCGGTGGTCACGCTGACCATGCCCACGGACCGTCCGATCCAAGTGGGCGACACGGGCAGGCGTCGGCCCAACTGCACGAACCTGCTGTTCGGGTCGGTCGTGGAGGATGGCGAGAACAGTTGTTTCCAGTTCGACAACCTGCCCAACTATCGCGGCGAGTGGTATCGCCCCGTCAGCGAGTCTGAGCAGCTCCAGGCGCCCGGCGCGGCGTCCACTGGCCCTAGCACCACGACCGGCGGCGCCGGCAGCGTAGCGGCTGTCTGATGCGCGCCATCGGGGACCCCCTTACCCCTGACGAATCGGCGGCACTTGTCGCTGCGTGCCGTTCCTTCATGGGCGTCCCGTTCCGTCACCAAGGCCGGAACCCGGCCATCGGGCTGGACTGCGTGGGCATGGTGGGGGCGGGCATGAATCTGATCGGCCGGCCCTACACGGACCGCAAGGGCTACGGGCGCGAGCCGCACAAGAACGGCCTGCGCGACATGCTCGCGGCGAACCTGGGGGCCGCAGTGCCGATGGCAGAGATGCGGCCCGCCGACGTGGTGTTGGTCAAGTTCGACGGCGAGCCGCGCCACGTCGGCTTGCTGACTGAAATCGGCGGACGGCTGGGGATGATCCACGTTCACTCTGAGAACAAGCGCGTGCAGGAGCATGGCGTCGGCGTGGCCGGTGATCGCTGGTTCGATGGCATCGTGGAGGTCTTCCGTCCATGAGCGGCCAGCAGATAGGCACAGCCGTTGGCGGGCTAGTCGGCGCGTTCTTCGGCTCGCCCCAGATCGGCATGGCAATCGGCGGCCTCATCGGCGGCTGGATCAGCCCCACCCAGGTCAACGGCCCGCGCCCCGGCGACGGTGCCAACCAGTCCTCCGCTGACGGCCAGCCGATCGCGTGGATACTCGGGACCGCCGGATGGGTTCAGGGCAACATCAGCCAGAAGTCAGAGCGCCGCATCGTCAAGAAAACCGACGATGGCAAGGGCAGCGGCACCGAGGTCAACACCTACGAAGCGCATCAAGACTTCCTCATCCTCATCTGCGAATCCAGCGAGACCCGCAACAGCCTGATGGCCGGTTGCCTCATGGTGCGGATCGACGGGAAGGTGGTCTATGACATGCGGCCCGAGTCGAACTTCACAGTAGAGAACTCCAAGTTCCTTCGCAACCACACGTTCTACAACGGCAACGAAGCGCAGCTCCCCGACCCGACGATGGAAGCGATCACGGGCGTAGGCCGCACTCTGCCCTATCGCGGCGTGTTCACCATCGTCTGCCGCGACATCAACCTTGCGCCCTATGGCGACCGCATCCCGCAGTATGAGTTCGTCATGGTTGGCGCGGGTGAGGTGCTGACCGAGACCACGACCGAGCTTCTGCTTCCTGATTATTCCGACTTCGTTAATGCACCGTGGCCGCTTGCGGACGAAGAATCAAGGTATACGCTTTCAGGATACCGCTCAACAAAAGATGGAGGCACTGTCACTTTTACAGGCGACACGATCCAGTCGATCATTGACCAAGCCGCAGCGGCGTATACATTTTACGGATCGACACCGAACAAGTTTTTAGGCTACTCACACGCCAGCGATTTTGCCGTAGAATCCTCCGGGATCAGCACCTACGTTCCGCAGGATTCGGTTCTGGATAATGTGGAACTGGTGCTTGTCTACAACGACTTCGCGCCAAGTGATTACCTTGACGTTGAGCGATTCCCTGGGGCCAAGGATTCCATTTGCCCAGGAGCGGATGGTTCTAAGTTCACCATCATCCGGGATGGCTCGCTGCAAAAGTATTTTGCCGTCGCAAGCGCGGAGTATTCCGCGCTGCGGGGGAATGGCACTTGCGGCGCCAACGCGTTCCCTGCAATCGCAGGACTTGAGCCGCTGCTCATCAAGGCTCGCCGCACCACGCGCCCGCCTTCAAACGAGCTAGGCGATCCGTGCGTTCTTGGAAAGCCAACCATCCTGCCTGATAACGATGGCTTCCTGATCGACTGCGCTGGCGTGGTCACGCCGAAACCTACGATCGCGCTCGTCTCAACACTCGGGCTTCTCGGCCTGGAATCTGAGATAACCGACACGGTGGGCGGCGTTCTGAAGTTCATTCAGTACCAAGTCGGGCCGACCATCCACACGGACAGTCCGCAGAACACAGAGGCGTTCTGGACTGCTGCTTACGATGCGGCAGTTATCGCCGGGACCATGCCTGCTGGGCTTGTTTACCCGGCAGGCTATCCAACAGGAGTATCTAGCGCGTACGAAGCCACATACAGCACGGTGGATCTTGTCACCGACACGCTCACCGTCGCCGCAGCCATCACCCGCATCTGCGGGCGCAGCGGAGTGACGGCAGGGCAGATTGACGTAACCGAGATGACCGATACGCTGCCGGGCTATCCGATCCTGCAACCCTACAACGGGGCCGACTGCCTGCGCCCGCTGATGACGGCATACACCAGCTTCGGCAGCGAGTATGACGGCAAGGTCAACTTCCACAAGCACGGCTCCGCGACTGATCTTGTCGTGAACCCCGACGACTTCATCGAAGGCAGCGACGATACCGAAGAGGACACGCGCAACCAGCCGGTTGAATATCCGCGACTGTTCAGCGTGCGGGCCATTGACCCGACGATGGACTACACCGTTCGCCCGCAGACCGAGCGGCGCCTGAGCCCCGACGTGCGCGCCCTGGGTGAGTCGTCTATCGACCTGTCTGTGGTGCTGGCACCTGAAGCCTCGCGCGAGTTGGCCGCCATCGGCATGAAGGTTCAGTGGGCGCGGCAGCAGGGCGAAGTGAAGTTCTCCGTGCCGTTCGCTACCGAGACCACTACATACCTTGAGATGGTGCCGGGTGCGACGTTCAGCCTCTACAACAAGCGGTTCGTCTCAGAGCGGATATTGCTGAAGGATGGCGAGATCGAAGTGCATGGCAAGTATGACCGTCAGAGCGCATACACCGCCGATGTGACTCCGATCCCGGCGCTGCCGCCGGCGCAGCCACCGTCGAGCATTGGCGGCGTCACCCTGTTTGCTGCGATGAACCTGCCGCGCCTGCGATCGCAAGACAACTCGCCGGGCATGTATATGGCCTTCGCCGGGTTGCTGCCTGCATGGCCTGGCGCGTTCCTGCAAATGTCCACGGACGACGGTGCGAGTTGGTCAACGGTCATTGCATCGGCAATCGTTCCCTCAGTCATCGGCTACCTGCGCGAGCCCATCGGCACGTTACCCACCGATACCCTGGCGGTTGCAGTACACGGGGGCACGCTGAACAGCATCTCGCCGGCCACGTTCGCTGATGGCGGTAACCCGGTGGCGGTGCTGTCCGGCGGCGTCGCGGAGGTCATGCAGTTCACCGACGCGGACGAGATCGCGGCTGATGACTATGACCTGACCGGGCTGGGCCGTGGCCGACTCGGTACGACGCAAGCCGCCCACGCTATCGGTGACCGCTTCACCACGCTTTCCAGCGTCTATTTTGTGCCGCTGGATATTTCCCTGGCAGGGCGCGTGCTGCTGTTCCGGCCGGTCACGTTCAACACCGCGCCGGATTCAAATGCGAGCTACGCGGTCACGTTCCTGCCGCAGTTCACAGGCCCGCAAGTCATTGAAGCCTACGTCAACGATGTGGGCGACACGTACACGAACGAATCAGGCTCCACTTACTTCAGGGTGATTGAATAATGGCAACCTTCCCGACCAACCCGGCAGCCACCACGCTAGTCGGGGATGAGATCGTCCCATTGACACAGGGGGCGGTAGACAAGCGCACGACCACGCAAGGCATCGCCGACCTATTTCGCGGTACGACCTCGGCACCCATCGCATCGGCCACGCCCGCCCTTTCAGCCGCGACCGGGAACCTGGTCTCGATCACCGGCACCACGACCATAACGGCGCTTGGAACGGTGGCCACTGGCGCAGAGTTCACGCTGGTGTTCGCGGGCGTGCTCGTCCTGACCCACAACGCTACCAGCTTGATCCTGCCGACCGGCGCCAACATCACGACTGCTGCCGGCGATGTGGCGGTGGTGGTCTCGCTGGGTGCGGGCAACTGGCGGTGCGTAGGTTACGAACGGGCGGACGGGACACCATTGGTCGGAGGTGGCGGTGGCATGTCCAACCCCATGACTACCGCAGGGGACGTAATCATCGGCGGCACCGCTGGCGCTCCTGTACGCCTGGCCGCAGGTACATCTACCCACGTACTCACCAGTAACGGCGCTGGCGTTGCGCCGAGCTATCAAGCGGCAGGTGGCAGCTTCACGGGCGGCAGCCTGACCACAGCGATCAATTGGGCGAAGGGCTCAGACATTGCCAGTGCGGCCACGACCAACATTGGCGCGGCTACCGGCAACTTCGTTCACATCACCGGCACGACCACGATCACCGCGCTTGGCACCATCCAAGCCGGTACGCCGCGTGTGGTGCGATTCGCTGGCATCCTGACGCTCACGCACAACGCGACCAGCCTGATCCTGCCCAGCGCGGCGAACATCGTCACAGCGGCGAACGATACGGCGGTGTTCGTATCCGAAGGCTCAGGCAACTGGCGGTGCGTGGGCTATGAACGTGCCAGCGGCGCGGCACTTGTAGGCGGTGGTGGCGGTTTGACCCACTGGACAGAGGCGGTCAACACCACCGCACCTAACGCGATTGTCCCAGTGGTCAGCTTCACGGCGACCAATGCCGCATCCGATGTGGACGCGGCACTTATCGCCAAAGCTGCCGGTGCAACACTCGCACAGATCTCTGACAGCGCAGTAGCCGGGGGGAACAAGCGTGGCAGTCGGGCGACTGACTTCCAGAAAATCAGGACGACCGCAGCGCAGGTTGCCAGTGGCGGTGAATCTGTGGTCGGCGGCGGGCGGGGGAACACCGCAAGCGGCACGAACTCAACTGTTGCGGGGGGCATAAGCTGCATCGCATCGGGGACGGGATCGTTTGCGGCGGGGACTTCAGCAACAGCGTCCGGCATTCAGTCCGTTGCGCTAGGCGGAACGAATGGCACCGCTACCGGAACGAACGCCGTGTCTCTGGCCGGCGGCACTGCCAATGCAGAGAGCGCGGTGGTTATCGGTGCAACCGGCGCTACCGCTACTGCACACGGGGTCCAGTCCGCGTATGTTGAAGGGGTAATGTATGGGGCCGCGCAGCGCACCCGATACACCCTGCACGGCGCTACCACTTCAGCAACGCCAGTGACATTGACGACCGAGACAGGCGCAGCAGCAGCTAACAACCAGGTGTTTTTCGGCAGCCTCAACAACCGCAGCGGCATCTATCGTGGCATGGTGATCGCACGTCAGCCAGGGAACACTGGGGGCAAGAAGACGTGGGAGTTTGTAGCCCATCTGGACCGAGACAACGGCACGCTTGCGCTGGTGGCTGCCGTGACGCCTACCGTAGTGGCTGACTCCGGCGTGGGGTGGAGCGTGGCCGTAACGGCAAACGACACGCTCAAGACGCTGAGGGTCGAAGCCACGGGCGCTGCGGCCACCACGGTCAACTGGGCCTGCTACATCCATGGGCAAGAGGTTGCGGGCTAAAGCCGGTCGGCCAGGGCGTCGGCGTGGGTCTGGGTCGTCTCGACGGGGGGGAATCGGCCGCGAGGCACCATGCATTGGGGCGACCTGATCCGTTCAGCCTTGCGCCGCAGGGCCTCCTGGCTCTATCATGCGCGCCTCAAGCGGAGCGGGATCTCGATCCTCCCGGACAGATGAAGTCCGAATCCTGCCCCCGCTACCACGTTAATCTGCGAATCAGACGAGCCGGCGATCTCCGCATAGAGGTCTCCGGCTTTTTCTTTGATCGTCACCTGGTCGCCGAGCATCTTGCGTAGCGCGGCGCGCGCGGCCGGCACATTGCGGGCGTAGTTCTCCAGCGTGTCGACGATCTTCCGCCACTCGTCGCGTGCGCGCGGCAGCATCTGGGCTGGCTGGAAGCCGCGCATCCGCTCTAGCTCGGCGATTGCCGTGGCCACCTGGCGCTCTGCCCGCACCATGTCGGCCTTCGTGGTCGGGGTGATAATGCCGGCGCGGATGGCAGCCATCACGTTGTCGCGCTCGCGCTCGCTGTCGGCGAGCTTCCGCTTCATCGCGTCCAGGTTGGGGGCGGCACTCTTCAGCGCTGCGGCCACGCGCCGCTGGAAGCGCTGGAACGCGGCCTCGCTGAGCAGCTGCTCCTTGATGCCCGAAAGCAGCGCGGCCTCGGTCGCGGTCCGGGGGATGCGCAGGCGGCTGTTGCAGACGGCATCGCCGCGGTCCTTGTGCACGCTGCAGCCGTAACGGTAGCGGTCCAGCACCACCAGAGGCCCGCCACACGTCCCACAGCGCAGGATGCCGCTCAGCAGGTGCGAGGGCGGGCGCCCGGCCTTGGGGCGGCCATGGTGGGGCTGGCGTGAGCCTCCCAGCCGATCCTGCACCGCCTGCCAAGTCGCCGCGTCGACGATGGCCAGCTCGGGCAGCTCCTTCGTGATCCACTCCGACGGCGGCCGCTCCTTGCGGATCCGGCGCCCGGTGTCCGGATGCTTCTCCCAGTGGCTGCGGTTCCACACCTGCAGCCCCCGGTAGATCGGATTGACCAGGATGCCGATGCCGCGCTTCGTGTCGCCGTAGATCGCGGTCATGGCCCAGGTGCCGCCGCGCGAGGACGGGATACGGTCTGCGTTCAAGCCGGCCGCGATCGCGCGCGCGGACTTGCCGTCCAGGTACTCGGCGAATATCCGGCGTACTACCGCGCCCTGATCTGGATCGATGTCGCGGTATCCCACGGACGTCACCCGGTAGCCATAGGCCAGGCCGCCCGCGCTGGCGCCGTCGAGTGCACGACCGGAGAGGCCGCGGTGCGTCTTGTCTGCCAGGTCTGAGAGGTAGAGCTCGGACATCAGCCCGCGCAGGCCGACGTCGACCTTGTGGCCCTTCCGGCCGGTGTCCACGCCATCGCTCACGCCGATCAGGCGCACGCCGGCGAAAGTGAGGCGCTTCACTGCCTGCGCGCTCTCGATGCTGTCGCGAGAGAGACGGGACAGGTCATCGACCAGGATCACGTCGAGCCGGCCGGCAGCGGCAATCAGGCGCAGGTAGCCCGGGCGATCGTTGCGGGCCCCGCTCATGGCGGCGTCAGTGAATTCCTCCGGTGCTGGCCAGCCCTGGCGCGCGGCGTAGGCGCGGCAGTTGCGCAGCTGGTCCTCGAGGCTGGCGTCTCTCTGCTGGTCGGAACTGTAGCGGGCGTAGGCGGCGGTACGCATCAGCGGTTGGCCAGCTCGAGCAGCACGTCTGAGTGGCAGGGAGTGCCAAGTCGGCACCAACAAGCCAGGTTCTTCCCGCGCAGCTCTTCGTACGAGCGCCCGGCAGGCGGCAGGCAGTAGCGCCGGAAGAAGCTCACGGCGTCGGCGGCGCCATACACAGTTCCGAGTCCCGCGACGACATCGCCCACGCGGTAGGGATTGCCCCACACGGTGGAGCGGTCGACCTTCACCGTGTCGGCCGGCATGCGCCAGCCCTTGGTGCGCTGCAACTGGATACGTTCGGGCATGATGCGGAGCCTAAGCCGCCTTGTCCGTAGCGGGCAACGGGACGGGGTTCGTGCGGTTGCGCCCGTCAGCCAGGTCCGGCGAGGCCTCCAGGCGCAGATAATCCGCCGCCGCAGCATCGGCCAGGGCGTCGATCAGGGTCAGCATCGGTGGGGAAAGCAGCTCAGCCACGCTGGCCACTCCTGGGAATGTTCCGATCTACCTCGACCAGCCGAGCCCACACCAGGTGCCACAGCCGCCACCATCGCGGCGTCGAATCGAACGCGGCCTGCGCCTGGGCAACCTCAAGCCGGCGTCTAATCTCGTCCTTGCGCGGCTGAAGCATTCGGCGCGGCAGGCGGGGGATCAGGTTCTCCTGCTTCATGCGTCGCTCTCCGGAGCTGCCAGCAGCTTCTGCTGCTGCACATGCTCGATCACCGACAGGCCGCTCGGCAGCAGGATGTGCGACAGGAACGCAGCCTCGAAGGACATCATCCCGATCTCGACGGCCGTGACCTGGCCCTTCACCCAGTCGCGAAGGATGGAATACACCGCGATCCCGCCTATCCGCAGAGCCTTCGCTTCGTGGTCTGCCCGCGTGCCGCGGATGCGCGGCCCGTACGGGTGCTGCTTCAGCCATGCGGCCGCGTAGCCTTTCGCGTTGGCCTTGAGGTTCACCATGCGGCCGCGGTGTTCGAACTGGACGAACAGCTCTCCGGTTTCAAAGTCCTCGCCGGTCCCGAACTTCGTGCAGCCGAAGCCGCGCAGCATCTTCTGGATCTCGTTGATCGCATTATTCCCGCTGGTCGCGTTCTCGTAGGGCAGGCTCATTACGCTTCGACTCCCATTTCCGCCAGATCAATCTCGTCCACCTTGCCCCGCAGCGATCGGCGCGCGCGACGCAGCGTGCCGGCTACGGAGGCTCGCGAGTCTGTCTCCCGGAACACGCAGATGAACATGTGCAGGGCTCCGGTGTGGTCGCGCCGGAACAGGCGGTATCCGACCTTGCCGCTGCTCAGCACGCGGCCCCAGCTGAAGCCGCCTTGCGCGCGCGGTGTACGGCGGACCAGGTGCCGGCTCATATCCGCGCCTGCAGGGTCCGGATCACCCCATTGGCGGCGTCCACCGACAGCGTGCACATCCACTCATCCACGGGGCGATCGATGAAGCTGTCCGGCACCCCGACCAGGCGGTGCATCAGGGTCACGCGGCGGGTGTCCATCTCCACCTTGCGCAGCAGGCGGACGATCTCCGCGCGCTGGTGCTGGGTGCTGCGTGCTGGGGTAAGGCTGATGCCTTCAAGGTTCATGCGGCGCTCCGGAAGCGACCGCCCTGGTCGCGTGGTTGGGCCATGGGGAGTTTCGGGACGTGGCGCGCGCGTGCACGCAGCCTGGCGCCTTCGCGTTCGCAGTCGATGCAGGCGTGGTGACGTCCATCGCGGGTGCGGCCTGGCCGGCGGTCTGGGTAGAACTGGCCGGCGGTCTTCCAGCGGGTGCACTTGCTGCAGGACTTCATTTCCGCGCTTCTCGAACCGCGTCCGCATGCAGCTGCCGCAGGATGTGCAGGTGGTAGGCCGACATGGTGACCTCAGCCTGGTGCGCCTCCATGTTCAAGATGGCGGCCCACAGCGCCTCGGCCTTGTCGTTGGGGTGGATGTGGTCGGCCACGGTCAGGCCGCCTTGTCGAGGTCGAGCGCATCGCGCAGCACGCGCCCCATGGCCCGGACGATGTTCGGGAACTCCGCCTCGCTGTAGAGCTTGGCGGCGCGCTCAGTGCCCACCGGCTTGAATCCCAGCGTGGCCAGGCCCTCGGCGCTGATGGTCATCGGGGCGATCCGCTCATTGATCTGGCCCAACTTGATGCGCGAGGCTGGTACGGCCGTCGGGGTGCTGCGCGCTGGTGCGGGGACAGCCTCCAGCGGCGGGAACGAGGTCTCTGCGACCGGCGCCGGCTCGGGTGCTGGCTTGGCGTCCTCCGCAGCCTTGAGCGCCGCGGCGGCCTGCTCACTCTCCAGCCGCGCAACTTCCTCCAGCCGGATCCGCTCGCGTTCGGCGTCCAGGCGCTTGGCCTCCGCTACCTTGTGATCAGCCGCCCGGGCGGTGATCAGGTTCCGCAAGTCCTCCGGCTGCTTCGTGGCGCACAGCTGCACCTGGTCGGGGAAGAGCGCGCCATAGCTGCCGATCTCCATCTCCAGGGCGTGGATGTTCGCGCGCACCGCCTCGGCCCGCTGGCTGGCGGCGATCTTGAAGTTCGCCACGGCGCCGTCGACCGCATCGTTCAAGCTGGCCACCGTCTTGCGGCCCTTGATGGATGCGCCCAGTTCGGCCAGCAGCCCCGCCGGCGCCAGCAGCGCGTGCGCGCCCATGCTGGCGTTGATGGCATCGAAGTGCGCCAGCACCGCGCGCCGGCCGCCCTCGACAATCTCCGTGCGGATGGTCTCCTTGCGCGCCTTGACCAGCTTGTCCAGCTTCAGCCGGGTCTGCCGCGCCTCCTCGCTGATGGCGTCCACGGTGCGGAACAGCTCATCGATGCTGGTTGTCTGGCTCAGCGCGTGCTGCTTGGCGGCCTTCAGCTGGTCCTCGATATCGCCGCACCACCGCACCGTGCGCTCTGCATCGGCGAAGTCCTGGTCCGTCTGCAGGTCGCTGTTGATGCCCTGGAACACCGCGATGGCGGCTTCCTTCCAGTCGGCAAGGTTGCTCTCGGTG
>Ga0335395_10000175_pt1 | contig 42094 bp, 35 predicted proteins | sample MAT02_FD_205744 | JGI IMG/M metagenome (GOLD analysis project Ga0335395, IMG submission 205744) | Freshwater microbial communities from Lake Fryxell liftoff mats and glacier meltwater in Antarctica - MAT-02 (spades assembly) (version 2) ... | reverse complement strand
CTCGGCTACGCGCTGTGGTACGCCGCGCTGCCGCAGCTTCGAGCAAGCACCGCCGCCACCCTGCAGCTAAGCGTGCCGGTGATCACCGCACTGGCCGGCGTGGCGCTGCTGGCCGAACCGATCAGCCCGCGCCTGCTGCTGGCCTCGGTGGCGGTGCTGGGCGGGGTGTGGATGGTGGTGCTGCGGCGCAAGCCTGCCGCCGCGTAGGGGTTCGGCGTCACGCCGGAGGGAGTCCGCAAGAATCGAACTCGAGCACGAGTGTGTCGCCGACCCCATCAAGCCTTATGACCAGTTCTCCACAGCCAAGGGCAGCGCATTGAGCTCGGCGCGGGCTTCTCTCCAGCTCGGGTAGTGATGATCGAGCAGCGCGATAAATGCTTCGCTATGCGTCGGCTCGATGATGTGAGCCATCTCGTGGAGCAGCACGTATTCGAGCAAGTCCTTGGGCTTCTTCACCAGCTCTGTGTTCAAGCGGATATTTCGTGCGCGCGGGTTACAGCTTCCCCACTTGGTTTTCATCCGCTGCAGGAAATAGCCCGCAACGCGCACCCCCAGTTTGGGTTCCCAGCGCGCGATCAGTCCTGGCAGCGTCGAATGCAGCAGCGACTTGTGCCACTCGTGCATGACCCTGGCGCGGACATCGTGGGTGCTGCCAGGACGCACGCAAAGCATCAGTCGACGATGATCCAACCGCACCTCAGGCTTGCCGTCACGCTCAGTCACCGCGAGCAAATAGCGTCGCCCCCAAACGTAGTGGCTTTCGCGGCTGACCAAACGCCGCGGCGCTTCGCGCTGCTGCGCGGAGAATCGCTCCCGCTGGGCGCGAATCCAGGCAAGGCGCGAGATCGCATACGCCCTTGCCACTTCGGTCCGGGTGCCCGGTGGCGCCACCAACCTCACGGTTCCCTCGGGCGGATGCACCGAAAGATGCACATGCTTGACCGGCTTGCGGGTGAACTCAATGGTGATCTCGCCAAGCCGCAGAGTCTCGCTCATGCGTAGCCCGGCAGGTTCTTGATCAGATCGAACAGGGCCTGAGTCGCGGCGCGATTGCGGTTCAGCAGCGGGAACAAGGCATTGAGCACCTGGGCCTCTCGCGCCTGCTCGCCCTTCCAGCCGGCAGGCGCCCGCTCGCGCATCATGCGGTCGATTTCGGAGGCCAGCTTGGGTAGGTCCGAGTAGCTCGCGCGGTCATCGGCGGCCCATCGCGCCTGATCCTCTTCCATCCCGAGGATGCCCGGCAGGTTCCGATAGATGACCTGAGCCTCATGCCGGTTTTTCAGAATCGCAGGCACGGCCATCTCGCTGTCCTGTTGGGCGAGCTTTCTGACCAGTAGCTCCGCGTTGCGCAAGAATTCTTCGTAGGCTTCGGCGTCTTCTCGACTTTGCGCGATCAAGTCAGTGAGCAGCTTGGACATCTGCTCGTAGAACTTTGGATCAGTCAGCTGCTCACGGATGATCGTGCTGCGGACGTTGTTGATAATGCCTTCGGCGACCGCATTCTTGGACAGCTTGCCCTGTGCGTTCAGCTTCTGCGCAATGGCGTCATGGATGCCCGTCTTGATGATCAGCTCGCTGAGCGAAAGCTCACCCAGATTGCCGAGGCTCTCAGCTTCGTCGGCCTGCACGTAGGTGTTCAGCAGGTGCCGCATGTCCGCTTCAAACGGTTTGGTGTCCAGCTCCTCGCCCGCATGCTTTTTGATCGAGGCGCGGATGCCGGCATAGAGCTCGACTTCGTGCTTGATCGCTCCCGCTTCGGCGTCCGCATAGCCGGCTTCCGCCATGTGCTGTGAGATATCAGCGTAGGCGCGCGTCAGCAGCGCCACGGCCTTGTAAAAGGAAATCCGCAGCGCCTCGGTCTCGATCAAAGCGTCAGCTTGGCTCGCATCACCGCAGAAATAGCGCAGGAACTGCTCCACTTCACGCGGTGCCGGCACCGGCTCGCACAGGTAGTGCATCGCCTGCCTCACGTCGTCCAGCTGGGCCTTGCCCTCCACCAGCCAGTGCTTCAGCTCGACATTGTTGTCGCCGGCGCTGGCGTCGCCGCCTTGGTCCATGTCGAGCTCATCGGAGTTGTACACGGCAATGGCCTGCTGCACGTCGCCGAACAGCTCCTTGAAGTCGACGATATGGCCGTAGTCCTTGTCGTCTCCATCCAGCCGATTGGTGCGGCAGATCGCCTGGAACAAGTTGTGATCACGCAGCTCATTGTCCAGGTAAATGTAGGTACAGCTCGGGGCATCGAAGCCGGTCAGCAGCTTGCTCACCACGATCAGCAGCTTCAGGTTGGCGGGTTCTTCGATGAAGCGGCGCTTGGTCTCGTCTTCGTACTGCTTGGTCGTCTGCTCAGCCTTAAGTACGTGCTTGGTGTAGGTGTCAAACTTGTAGCGCTCGTCGCTTTGCGCTGGCTCTCGCGAGATCGCATTGTGGTTCGGCTCGTACGAGGTGATGACTCCGCAGTAAGGGCCGAAGCTCGTGTTCTGGAACAGCCGGAAGTAGTGGCAGGCGTCGTAGATGGACGCCGCCACCAAGATGGCCGTGCCGCGGTCGTTGCTTAGCCGCGGCTTGAGGCTGAAGTCCTCAATGATGCTGGCGATGATGCGCTGCTTGCGTTCGCCCGCGCTCATCAGTTTTTCCAGCGTGGCCCAGCGGCCGCGCAGCACCGACTTCTGATAGCGATTTAGATTCCGAGTCTTCTGCTCAAACCACGCGTCGATCCTCTCCGGCGACAGCAGCTGCTGCGGCACATCGCGCGCCTCGTACTTCAGGTCCAGCACCACTTTGTCGGCCACCGCCTGGTGGAACTTGTAGGTGTGGATGTAGGTGCCGAAAACGTCGCGGGTCATCTGCTTGTCGCGGCGCAGCAGCGGCGTGCCGGTGAAGCCGATGAACACCGCTTCCCCCAACCAGCGCTTCATCTGCTTGTTCATGTCGCCGCCCTGGGTGCGGTGGCATTCATCGACGAAGACGTAGATGCGGCCCTGCACGTGCGGCGACGGGCCATCGAGCTGCGGTGAGAACTTGTGCAGCAGCGCGCACAGCAGCCGCGGCGTCGCCGCTTCAAGTTTCTGCACGAACTCGGCGCGCGAGGTAATGCGCGGCGAGGCCGCATCGCTGCCGATGACGCCGGCATTGCGCATCACGCCTTCGATCTGCTTATCCAGCTCATCGCGATCGGTTATCACCAAAATTCGCGCGTCGGGGTCGTGCTCCAGCAGCCATTTGGCAATCAGCACCATCAGGATGCTCTTGCCGCTGCCCTGCGTGTGCCAGATCAGACCGCCCTCGCGGCGGTCCATGCGCTCTTGCGCGGCCTTGACGCCAAAGAACTGGTGCGGACGCGGCACCTTCTTCTGGCCGGCGTCAAAGATGATGAAGTGGCGGATCAAGTCCAGCAGCCGCCCCTTGTTGCACAGCTGCGCCAGCGGTCGATCCAGCAGCATGCCGGGCGATGCTTGGGCCTCTGCTGGCGCCTCGTCCTTCCATTCGACGAAGAACTGCTCAGGCGTGCCAGTGGTGCCGTAGCGCAGCCCCTGCGAGTCGCTGCCCGCCAGCACCAGCTGCACGGTGCTGAAGAAGCCCTTGTTGAAGATGGCTTCCTGATTGGTGATGAGTTGCCGCACCCCGTCTGCAAGCTCCACCGAGCTTCGTTTCAGCTCGATCACGGCGATGGCCAGCCCGTTCAAATACAGCACGATGTCCGGCCGGCGCTGGTAGCCGCCCTTGATCGTGACTTCCTCGGCCAGCGCGAAGTCGTTGGCGTTTGGGTTGGCCCAGTCGATCAGATGCACCGTCTCGTGCGCTTGGCCCGCGGCGGTCTGCACCGGCACGCCGTAGCGCAGCAGCTGATAGGTGCGCAGGTTGGCCTGATAGAGGCTGATGCCGGTGGCGTCGGCGGCCGTTTCGAGCTTTTGCAGCGCCGCGCTGATCTGCGCCGCGGTATAGCCGCGCGCGGCAAGATTGGCGCGCAGCACGGCGGTTTCGATACAGCGGTTGCCCTCGCGCTGGTGCCAATCGCCCAGGTTTCGAAAGCCCAGGCCACCCGATGCTTCCGGCGCAGTAAAGACCTGCACTACGCGGTTTTGGGTGACGCGCTCAGGGCGCAGGGTCGGCGGCATCAGCTCGGCTCCGATGGGTTTGGTGCCTGCAGGCGTTTGCGGCCGGCGGCGGTCAGGCGATATTTTTGAAGGCGGCTGTTGGGCTTGTTGGGAATGGTCATTTCAATCAATCCACGGTCCAACGCCGGGCGCAGATAGGCTGCGCGAAAATGGTCTTCGTGCTTCAGGCTGAGCGCCGCCTGCAGATCCGCCCGTTTCATCTCACCATCAACAACGGCCAGCAGCCGCTGCACTTCCCCGGTGACTTCCCCGGCGACTCCCCCGGTGACTCCCCCGGTGACTTCCCCGGTGACTCCGGGGAAGCCCCGCCCGCGCACTTTCATCGGCGTTTTCGCCACGCTGGGCACGTCGATGGCATCCAGCAGCCGCTGCAGCATGAACTCGATGAACACGGCGCTGTCGCTGCGCTGAGTGCTCTCGGTGAGCACGCGGTAGTAGTCGGCCTGATGCGCGTGGACCAGGCTCTCCACCGGTACATACGCAAACAGCGGATTCCAGCCGCACAGGATCAGCGTTTGCCAGAGCCGGCCCAGGCGTCCGTTGCCGTCGGCAAACGGGTGGATGAACTCGAACTCGTAGTGGAAGACGCAGCTGCTGATCAGCGGATGCTGGTCGGTGCTGGCCAGCCAGTGCAGCAAATTGCGCATCAGCAGCGGCACACGGTCTGCCGGCGGCGCCATATGCACCACGCGCTCGCCCTGCATCACGCCGACCCCGCCACGACGATACGCACCTACGCCGTCCATCAGGCCTTTCATCAGGCTGGCATGCGCCGACAACAAATGCCGCTCGTTTGTTGGCTTCCAGTGCGCCAACTGCTCGTAGCTGGCCAGCGCGTTACGCGCCTCCTGCACTTCGCGCGGTGGCGCTATCACCGGCTTGCCGTCCAGGATCGCGGTGATCTGCGCCTCGCTCAGGGTGTTGCCTTCAATCGCGAGCGAGCCGCGAATGGTGCGGATGCGGTTGATGCGGCGCAGGCGCAGGCTGGACGACGGCCCTGCACTCATGCGGCCGATGCGCTCTGCGATTGCCGCCACCTGCGAAATGAGGGTCGCGGTCAGCGTAAACGGCGGCTGATAGCGCGGGCTCATAGCAGGCGAGTTCTTCCGGTCAGAAGTTCTTGCATCATCCCCTGCTTCAGCGCGCGGGTTTTGTCACGGCGGGCTTGGAGGGCGGTGAGTTCGGCGTCCATGTCGGAGAGTACGGTGGCGATAGCCTCCTGCTCCTGCGGAGTAGGAAAGGCCAACGGCAAAGCAAGCAACTTGCCCTTGGCGATATTCTTCATGCTGCCGCTTGTGCCAGAAGCCAGATCCTTGATTGCGCGCTTAACGGCAGGGCTGCTCATGACATACGCAAGCCATTTCGTGCAAAGCCTGCTATCGGGCCGGAAGCGTGTCATCCAAAGCCGGTCTGGCAAGAAAAGATCAGGGCAGTGATGTTCAACAAATCCGACCTCGCCCACGAGATTCGGCGTGTTCATCCGGCTTATGATCAATGAGTTTCGCTGCGGGTTCAGTCTCGCACGAGCCAAATCGCGCGGATCAATCACCTTGTATTCGGCTGGATCGAAAGCGCCATCGCTTACGCAAGAGGTCTTGAGTATCCCCGGCTCAGCGGAACCTGAATGGCTGGCCCCTGCTACGGAATTGACACTCACGCCGGCCTCAAGGTCAGCAACCACTGCAGAGAGCGGTCGCGCCTCCCACTCGCCATGAAACCCCGGCAGGCGCGTCTGGCCAGTGAGCAGTTGCTGCATGGCCGCCCGCTTGAGATCGCGCTTCTTGGCGATGAGGCGGTCCAGCCCGGCCAGCAGCGTGTCGGCGTCGGTGAGCGCCTCTGCAATTAAATCTTGTTCGGCCCTAGTCGGAGGAAGAGGAACTTTGATCCGCTTCATCACATCGTTCATGAGCTTTGGATTGCCCAAGTGACGTGAAACGTGACGCGGCGAAAGCTTTCCGAGGACGCTCGCAATGAAAAAATGATTGGCGGACTTCAGTTTGATTGTGCCGCAGACGTTCGTGCAGTTGAATCTCCCATCCCGTGCAAAAACTGTTCCTGCGTTCGCGCCATCGGTAGTCCAAGTAACGTACTCACCCTCAAACTCGTAGGCATCAAGGTACCCCATTATTCCGTTATCCGATGTCTGCGAGGAATAGACCGGGAACTGAGAAATTCGCGAGCGTGCAATCTCTTTGTGACTAATGACTCGGCCACGGCCAACAGTCGCGATGTCCTCAATTGCCTCGGCATTCCAATCGGCAGGAATGACGCCGAAGTCCGTCAGCTTGTAGCCGCGCGTCACTTCCATGACGCCACCATCGCCGCGAGGTGCGCCTCCACCTTCGCATTCAGCACCGCCACCTCATCGGCGAGCAGCGGCAGCGGCGTCGCATAACGCTCGGCCAGTTCACGAATCCGCCCGGTCAGCGTCTGTGACACCCGGTCCAGTTCGGCCTGCACGCTGGCGGCCAGCATGGTCATCCACTTGTCGTCGATCACCAGCGTCTGAATCTCGGCCGGGCTCAGCGTCGAATAACGGGCATAGGCCAGCGCGTCCAGCGCCGCGTCGGCGTCCTTGATCTGCTTTTTCAGCGCGGTGATGCGGGCGCTCAGGTCTGCCCACTGCTGCAGCAGCGTCCGCTCTTCGGCGCTGTCGGCGTCATGGCCGATTTCGCGAATACGGTCTTTCACGGTGGCGGCGCTGATGCTGTCGAAGCCAGCGAAGGCGCCGTCCTCGCCGCTGTGTTCTTCCTCCAGCTCGGCCTGGCTGGCGGCGGTGGCGTCCAGCTCGGCCTGCAGCGTGTCGATGGCGGCCTGCTGCGCCGCAAAGTAGCGTGCCACGATCAGCGGCTTGGGAATCAGATCACAGGCCCAGCCCTTGTCCTTGCGCTTGCCCTTCTTGTCGGTTTCTACGATGCGCGTCGGCGTGGCCACCCAGCCGTCGGCGCTGATCAGATGAGCGTCGTCCTGCATCGTGGCCGCCCAGTAGTCCATCAGGTGCTGGTAGATGTCGTAGGCGTCCAGCAGCGGCGCGTTTTTGAAGGCGGCCAGCAGCGCCTCGCTCAGCTCGTGGATCAAGGCCTTGGGGTGCTCACCATCGCCGTAGGCCTGCACGCGCTGCGTGGCGGCGGTGCGCCACGCGGTGAAGCGCTGCGTGGCCTGCTGCTGAAAGGCGCCGAACTCGGCGTGGCCCAGGATGGCGGGCTTCAGCTCGACCAGCGGCAAATTCAGGGTGGTGTAGCCGGCGTGGCCTGCGGTTTCGAACAGGCCTTTGCGCACGGCCGGCAGCACCTGCCAGTAAGCGGCCAGCGGGCTTTCCGGGTCGTCCAAGTCGCGCAAGGGGATGCCGCCGCGCATGTGGCCGGTGATGTCGTGCAGGTCTTCGGGCTCGCTGCTGTCGATGTAGCGCGGCAGGTTGAGGTTGCAGTCGTTCTTGGCGTCTGCAATCTCGGCCAGCGGCACCAGGCGGGCGTAGCGCGGCACATCGGCCTGCTTGCTGAAGGCGTCGACGATGCGATGAATGTCCTGCTCGCGCAGGCGGTTTTTTTTGCCGTCTTTGATGAAGCCCTTGCTGGCATCAATCATGAAGATGCCGGTGCCCTGCGCCTTGCGCGCCGCAGCGCCGGCTTTGTCGAGCACCAGAATGCAGGCGGGAATGCCGGTGCCGTAAAACAAGCTTGCCGGCAGCCCGATGATGCCTTTCAACATGCCCGAGCCCACCAGCTGCCTGCGAATCACGCCTTCGGCATTGCCGCGAAACAGCACGCCGTGCGGCAGGATGCAGGCGCCGCGGCCGGTGCCCTTCATCGAGCGAATGATGTGCAGCAGAAAGGCGTAGTCGCCCTGCTTGGCCGGCGGCTCGCCCCAGGCGAAGCGCTGCCAGGGGTCGTTGGCCGGCGTGAGGCCGGTGCTCCAGGTCTTGACCGAAAACGGCGGGTTGGCCACCACGTAGTCGTAGGTGCGCAGCTGCTGGCCGTCCTTGAACTTCGGGTCGGCCAGCGTGTTGCCGCTGAGGATGCTGGCGGTGGGGAAGTTGTGCAGGATCATGTTCATGCGCGCCAAGCCCGCGGTGGTCACGTCCATCTCCTGGCCTTCCAGGGTGATGTCGGTGCCGGCCTGCGCCGCCACTTTCAGCAGCAGCGAGCCCGAGCCGCAGGTGGGGTCGTAGGCGGTGGTGCTGGCCTTGGCGTTGGCGGGCGATATGCCGATGACTTGGGCGATGACGCGGCTGACTTCGCTTGGGGTGTAGAACTGGCCTTTGCTCTTGCCGCTTTGGGTGGCGAAGTGGCGCATCAGGTATTCGTAGGCGTCGCCCAGAATGTCGTCGTTCTCGGCGCGGTTGCCCGAGAAGTCGAGTTCGGGCTTCTGGAAGATGCCGACCAGGTTGCTCAGCCGCTCGACCATCGCCGAGCCTTCGCCCAGCTTGTTGGGGTCGTTGAAGTCGGGGAAGTCGCTGCGCGCCAGGCGGCTGTTGGCGTCGATCAGCGGCTGGATGATCTGCGTGTTGATCTTGTCGCCGATGGTGGCCTTGCCCTTCAGCGCCACCATGTCGGTGAAGCTGGCGCCTTCGGGAATGACCACCGGCGGGGCGAAGTCGTCGCTGTTGCCGTACTTGTCGCTGATGTACTTGATGAACAGCATGAACAGGACGTAGTCCTTGTACTGGCTGGCATCCATGCCGCCGCGCAGTTCATCGCAGCTGGCCCAGAGAGAGGCGTAGAGGTCGGATTTTTTGATGGGCATGGATTCGTTGTCAATCGGTGTTGATGGCCGGCGCGCGGGCGCAGGCGGGGGCGATGGCGCAGGTGGCGTACAGCGTATGCGGCGCGATGCACGTGCGCCGCGCTGCGCGCGATCGATTCGGTCATTCGTGCTCGGCGGCGGCAATTGGGCCTTGATCGGTCCACGGCGCAAGGATAGCCATGGTGGACTAGCAGCCGATAGGGCAACAGGGCACGCCCGTCGCTGGTCAGCAGGCACAGGAAGTGGGCGCGCATGAAGAATCTCTCGCGGCCGTGGATATGCTTTGCCCGCCTGTCGCTGTCGACCCGTTTTTTCGGTTACATCGAAGCCGTCTGTCGCTTGAAGCTGGAGCTGTTGAGTCCGCTCGCCCTGCTGTCGTCATTGGGGTGACCTATGGGCGATCGAGGTGTCCGCAAAACAGCTCGGCGATGGGGGCTTCTAGCCAGCCGTTGTCCAAGCGTTGGCTCAGGACACGGCTTAGCCTGTGGTCGCTTCACTCTCAGAGCGAAAAGCCGCTGCGAGCGCGTCGAGGTGGTCGCGCAGGGTCATAGAGCGGGCTCAGCAGCTTGCATCGATCAAGCGGCTGAGCCGGGCTGCGCGGGCGCGATCAGGCCTGCGGCAGTCCCCGAATGGGGCGAGCGCGGGCTCGGCGCAGACGGCGGCTTGCTGCAAGGGCTCACCCGTCAGCGAGCGCGTGAATGCGGGTCGCGCGCGCTATCGCCCGACCATCAGCTCAAACCCGCCCAGCTCGGATTTCATCGCCACCACCAGGCTGCCGCCCAGCGCGCTCATCAGCTGCGGCAGGCTGCGTTCCAAGTCCGGCGGTGACGGCGTATAGGGCTCGTCGTCGCTCATTGTGTCGCGGATGACGTAGCCCATGATGATGTTGAGCAGTTCGCCGAGCGCGTCGCGCGCCAGTTCGTCGTCGCAGCGCTCGGGTGCGACGCGCATAAATGCGCAGGCGATGCGATGCGCGGTGGGCAGGTCGCAGGCCAGCGCCAGGGTCAGGGCTGTGCTGGCCTCGACCCGGATGCAGGCGGTGGCCCGGCTCGGCGATGCATCCGCCGAATTCAGCACGCTGGAAAACTGCGAGCGGCTCTTGAGGATGCGGGTGAACTGCTTGCCGCAGGAATCGATGGCGAAGCCGATTTCATCCGCCAAGGCGTGGCTGGCCACCGCCTGCCGGTAGCTCTGCTCGGCGCTTTCGCGCTCGGCGCGCTGTTCGGCCAAGGCCTGATCCAGCTGGGCGGGCTCAAGCATGCCGTGTTCCTCAAGAATCGAGGTCGTCATGATTCGCATGGCGCGGGAGTCGTCACACAGCAGCACCGTGGTTTTGGACGTCATGCGGTCGCTCCTCAGGCGGATCGGGCGCGGGCCATCGAGCAGGGCCACGCAGGGGTTTCGCGGCCGCCGCTGTCGACAGCGGACGGCCAGAGAATTTCGGCGGATCAAAGCGGTGGTTGAGTGCCGAAAGCGCCACGAAAGTCGTGCGCCGGGAGATGCGCGCAGATGCCAAGCAGGCATGGGGTTCACCGCAGGCGGGGGGGCGTTCAACGGCGGGCGCGGTGTCGCGAGGCGTGCGGGGTTTCACGAGGCGTGCGCGGTATCGCGAAGCGTGCGGGGTCTCGCGAGGCGATGCGTTTCGACGCGCGCCGACGCGTGGCTTTTGTAGGTTGGCGCTGAGCCAAAGGCGAAGCCCAACATCGCGGTGATCAGACCTTGCGGCGAGTGCAGATGCCGCGGCGAAGCCCAGCATCGCGACTCAGCCCATTGCCGCCACCATCTCCGATTCCAGCGACTGCTGTGGGTTTGCGCGCAGGCGCTGCAGGTCGGCGGCAGTCCACTGCTTGCGTAGCTCACCGTCGACCAGCAGCAGGGCGCGGTTGACGTGACGCTCGGCCAGTTCAATGGCGTGGGTTGCGAGCAGGATGGCGCTGCCCCGTTCGGCCAGCTCGACCAGGTGCTGCTTCAGAGCCCAGGCGCTGGGCGGGTCGAGGCCGTTCAGCGGCTCATCGAGCAGCAGCAGCGGCGGCTGGCCGAGCAGGCCCAGCAGCACCGCCAGCTTCTGCCGGGTGCCCAGGGAATACACCTCAACGGGTTCGTCCAGCCAGCGGCTGAAGCCGAGCGCTTCGGCCAGCTGCAGGCTCTCCGCTGGAACCGCCGCCAGGCCCCGCGCGTGCGCGAACAGCTGCAGGCATTCGCGGCCGCTGAGCAGGGCCGGCAGGGCCGCGGGGTCGACCGCGTAGCCGAGCTGGGCGCGGGCTGCGGCTGCGGCGAGGCTGACGTCGTGGCCGCAGATCTGCACCCGGCCGGGCGCCAGCGGATGCAGGCCGGCGATACAGCGCAACAGGCTGCTCTTGCCTGAACCGTTGGGGCCGACCAGGGCCACGAAGTCGCCGGCAGCAAGCTCGAACGCGATCTGCTGCAGCACCGGCTTGCCGCCGAGCTGCAGCGACAGCCCGTACAGCGCAAGTGGGCAGGGTTGGGTTTGGCTCATCGTCGATTCCTAGCGCGGTGCAGATGCCAGGCCGCCCTCGCAAAAGCCAGCAGCAGCGCGAGCGCGCCGAGGCCCTGCTGCGCCAGCAGCACCAGCAGGGTGGATTCCGCCAGCAGGCGCAGCCGCTGGCGCGCGCGTGAGCGCGGAAATCGCAGGCTCAGGCTGAGCTCCAGCCCGCCGAGCGCGATCACGACCGTGGCCGCCAGCATCGCCATCGCAAGCCCGGCGCCCAGCGCAGCGAGAACGCCCGCACAGGCCAAAGCTGCCGCAAGCAGCCGGCTCAGCGGGTAGGGCAGGACGCTGCGGCAGAACGTGCGGCTTGAGTAGGGCGTCGCTGCCAGCACTCGATCGGCCGCGCCCAAAGCCCGCGCGCTGGCGTCCAGCACATTGCGCAGCCAGGCGAAGCCGGCGCCGAACAGGGCCAGCCCCAGCAGTACCTGGCCGGCCTCGCCGGCGGGAATCATCAGCCACAGCGGCAGCAGCCAAACCCAGCCGCGGCCGCCGCGCCAGGCGCGGATTGCGTCGCGCCGCTGCCACTGCGCCAGCTGCGGCAGCGGGCCCAGCCAGCGCGGCAGCGCGATAAGCCCGCGCGGCAGCGCGTCGAGTCCGCGCGGCGCTGTCGTCCAAGCCCGCACTCGGCTTGGCAGCGGCGTCCCGCGGGTAAGCGCTTCGGCACTGCCGCGCGGCCGCAGCACCCAGCCAAGGCCGGCGCCGAGCAGCGTGGCCACCAGCAGCCCGCCCAGGCCGAGTGAAAGCCCGGTCAGCGGCAGCGTGCGCGCCATCGTCAGCGCCAGCAGCCCGGCCGCGCCCAGCCCAAGCTGCAGCAGCGCCTGCTGCAGAACACAGCGGCGCAGCGCGGCCCGCTGCAGGGCCGGGCAAACCGGGAGTGCGGCGGTCCAGCCTTCGCGGCTGTGCCGCTCGAACCGCTGCAGCGGCGCTCGCTGCCGCAGGCCCAGAAGCAGGCCCAGCGCCAACAGACTGAGGCCAGGCCAAGACTGCAGCAGCGCGATCAGCGCGCGCAGCTGCGGTGCGAGCGGGCCGAGCAGGCCGAACAGCAGCAGCGCAGTCAGGGCCACGACGGCGGCGGCGTGGAAGCCGATTTCCAGCGGCTGTCGCCGCCACTGCCTGAGCCGGGCGCCGAGCTCCAGCCGGACGCTGCGCCAGCAGTGGATGCTGACGGGCAGACAGCGGCAGCGCGGCGGCAGATGTGGGCGCGATGGTGGGTGTGAGCGGGGGCATCGGCGGGCGCGTGAGGACGGCGCGCGCTTGGAGCGGCGCCGCGGCGATTGGTTCCGCTTGGGCGGGAGGCGGAGCGTCAGGCACGCGCTGTAGCCCTGTCCGCCTGACCTCGTTTGCGGATGAGGCGTTTTGCTCACCCGCGCCGGCTCAGTCGGTCCGCGCGCGGCGAAGCTGGGGCCGGCGCGGAGCAGGCGTGTCGCCGGGCACGCTGCCGGGCACCGCGGTGCCCGCGCTCAGCGCTCCGGCTGCTTCAGCACGCGGCCGCCCTGCAGCACCCAGTCGACCTGTTTGAGCACGGTGACGTCCGCCAGCGGGTCACCCTTCACCGCAATGAGATCGGCATACAGGCCCGGCGTGAGCGCGCCGACCTGGTCGGCCATGCCGAGCAGATCCGCGGCGTGGGTGGTGGCGGCAACGATGGCCTGGGTCGGCGTCATGCCGAACTGCACTAGCAGCTCGAACTCATCCGCGTTGCGGCCGTGCAGGCTGACTCCGGCGTCGGTGCCGAAAGCGATCTTGACCCCGGCCGGCACCGCACGCTGCAGCGCCTTGCCGGTGATGCCGATGCGCCACTGGATCTTGCTGAACACTTCGCCGGTGTAGGCGTCCGGGTTGGCGGCGATGCGCTCCCGGTAGCCGTTCACCGTCGACAGGGTTGGCACGTAGTAGGCGCCGCTTTCGCGAAACAGCTTCAGGCCGGCGTCGTCGAGCAGGGTGCCGTGTTCGATCGAGTCGACGCCGAGCTTCAGCGCCAGGTTGATGCCGTCGGCGCCGTGCGCGTGGACGGCGACCTTCTTGTCGTACATGCGCGCGGTCTCGACCACCGCGCGCGCTTCGTCTTCGAACATCTGCGCGCCGAGGCCGGCGCCGATGCGGCTGTTGACGCCGCCGGTAATCGTCATCTTGATGAGGTCGGCGCCGTGGGCGATCTGATTGCGCACCGCGCGGCGGCAGGCGTCGACGCCGTCGCAGACGTTGCCGTTGCGGTCGACCGCCTCGCGCAGATCGCTGCGGAAGCCCAAGGTCGGATCGGCGTGGCCGGAGGTCGCCGAAATGCTGGAGTTGGCGGTGAGGATGCGCGGGCCGTCGACCTTGCCGGCCTTGACCGCATCGCGCAGCGCGCGGATCACGCCGTCGCCGTCGCCGAGGTTGCGCACGGTGGTAAAGCCGGCCATCAGGGTCTTGCGCGCATTCATCTGCGCCTCGAAAGCGACATCGACCGGGTCCATCTGCACGCTCGCCAGCTGGCCGGCCACGCCGCCCTTGTCCGAGGACAGATGCACGTGGCTGTCGATCAGGCCCGGCAGCACGAAGTACTCGCGCAGGTCGATCTGCTCAGCTTCGGCCAGCCCAAACGCGGCGGCATCCAGATGCCCATCGCGCACCTCCACCACTTTGCCGTCTCGCACCAGCAGGGTGCTGGCCCCGCGCGGCGCTTCGCCGGGGCGATCAAGCAGGCGCCCGGCCTGGATCAGCTGGTCGGCGGCGAAGGCGGGCAGGGCGGCGAGCATCGTCAGGCTGGCGGAAAAGGCGAGGGCGACGGCAAGCGGGGTGCGAATGAGCATGGGCGGGTCCTGTTCGGTCTCAATGGCGAGCAGCAGTGGCCCGAGTGTAGGCGGCCCACGGGCTTCGGCGATGTCCGTAAAGTCCTGAATCGGGCCCGCTGATGTCACGCGTGCGCAGGGCTTGCGTCCGGGGCGAGCGTCTATCGATGGGGGAATTCGCAATGCTGCGCTCACGTTTTCTGTTCGTGCTTTTGGCCGCGGCCTTCGCCTGTTCAGCGAGTGTCGAAGCTGACCCAGAGCGGCCGCCGGCCCCGCCGCAGTCCGAGCAGAACGCCGCCGCCGACAGCGCTGATGCGGACTCCAGCGCCTTTCTGCGCGACGTCGCCGAGCGTTTGCTGAGCGGTCAGCGGGCGCCCGGTGAGTGCCCAAACCATGCCGGCGCGCGAGCCTGCCTGTTCGCAGCGAGGCTGATTGGCCTGCAGCGAGTGTTCGACGGGCAACAGTCAGAGTTCGACCCACAGCGCGAGCGCGTCGCGGAGCTGGTGCGCTCGGCGGTACGGCGCGCGCCGTCGGATCCGCAGTTGCTGTGGACCTTGGCGAAAGGCGTATTCCGCGACGTCGACCCCGCACTGCAGGCACCCGCTATCGTCACTCTGCGCAGCCTGGAGCTGGAGAACCTGCAGGCCTGGCTGCTTGGAGCAGTCGATGAAGCGTGGACCGCCCCGCGCCTGCAGGCCGCCGCGGCCAGCCGGCGCTCAACCTCGCATGAGTTCGAGTTCATGCGGGACGACCTCAAAACGCTGGCCACGAGTGCGGCCGACATACCGGCTGCACGGGGCCTTGGCTGGAGCCCGGAGCCGATCGAATCGCAGCAGATACTTTTGATCGGTTTGTACGCTGCTGAGCCGATACCGAGCGTGCTCGATCTGCTGAACACCTGCACGCCTGGTGCGTCCGATTGGCAGCTCGCCTACGCACACCATTGCTGGCAAATCGCTGAAGTGATGGTCGAGCGCAGCGACTCGCTTTTGCAGAGTGCGCTCGGCGTGGCGCTGATGAAGCGCGCAGCGGCAAGCGCGGCCCAGGTGCAGCGCGCAGCGGCGGAACGCCGCGTCTATCTCTACCGGCAGGAGATGGCCGTGGGACTGCAGCTGCACGCAGAAGGCCAGCGTGCCTATCTGCGCGGGCTGCGCGCCGAAGGGGCGAGCGAGCTGTCGACGCTGCGTGCCGCGCTGGTCGAAGCCGGAGTGTCGGCAAGCCCGCCCGCAGGCTGGCGCGCTGCGGTCGAGTGAGTACGGCCGTGCATTCCGCTACGTGGAGTGCGGCGCGTAAATTCGCGCACCGCCGTCGGCTTGCTACGCTCAAGCACCCAGACCAGGAACCACCCCCATGAAGCGCGCCCAATACCAGACCCGCGGCCCGGTTCCGCAGGACGTGATCGAAGCCGTCGATTTCGAGCTGCCGCCGCCGGCCGCCGATGAGGTGCGGGTGCGGGTGCTGGCCGCGGCGATCAATCCGTCCGATGTGCTCACCCTGACCGGCCAGTACGGCCAGCTGCCGCCGCTGCCGGCGATCGGCGGCAACGAGGGCGTCGGCTGTATTGACGCGGTGGGCAGCGAGGTCAAAGGCCTGTCCGCCGGGCAGACCGTGCTGCTGCCGATGGGCTGCGGCACCTGGGCCACCCACGTGCAGGTGACGGCCGACCAGCTGGTGCCGCTGCCGGAGGGCGCCGACCCGCGCCAGCTGGCGATGCTGGCGATCAACCCGCCGACCGCGCTGCTGATGCTGCGCACCTTCATCGAGCTGCAGGAGGGCGAGTGGGTGATCCAGAACGCGGCCAACTCGGCCGTCGGCGGCTATCTGATCGAGATCGCCAAGCTGCGCGGCTTAAATACCGTCAACCTGGTGCGCCGCGAAAGCGCGCGGGACGACATGGTGGCGCATCCGGGCGACGTGCTGCTGGTCGATGGCGACGACATCCACAAGCGGGTCGCCGAGGCGACAGGCAAGGCCAAGATTCGACTCGGCATCGACGCGATCGGCGGTGAAGCCACCGAGCGCCTGGCGCGCTGCGTGGCCGCCGGCGGCACGGTGGTCAACTACGGAATGATGAGCGGCGAGCCCTGCCAAATTTCGGCGGCCTCGCTGGTGTTCCGCGATGTGCGCTTGGTCGGCTTCTGGCTGGCGCGTTGGTTCAGCCGCGCCAGCCGCGCCGAGCAGGCCGAGGTCTACGGCGAGCTCACCAATTTGATTGCGCAGGGCCGGCTGCAGGCGCGTATCGCCGCCAGCTATCCGGTCGGCGACATCAAGTTGGCGGTCGCCGCCGCCGCCGCAAGCGGCCGTCGCGGCAAGATCCTGATCGAGCCCAACGCCGAGGAAAGCGCGCGCGCCTAAAGCGCAAGCGCACGCGGCAGGCGCACGCGGCACGCGGCAAGCGGCACGCGGGGATCTCTTCGAGCTGGCGGCGCGGCGTTTACGGCCGCCCTGTGCGGCAGGTGGCTCGACGAGTGCGGTGCCGAAGACTGCCGGCAGTCTTCAGGCGATGCCGCTGAGTGAAGCCGTCGGGCGTGTCGTGCGGACTCGATGCGGTGCGCACGACCGCCGCGCTGCGTCTGTCATCGCCGCTTAACCGCGGCGTCATCCGGCGGACATGGCGCCGACTCAGGCTTACCCGGCATGAGCCCACGCCGCCAGTTCTGCCTGGTCACCGAAACCTACCCGCCCGAAGTCAACGGCGTGGCCTTGACCGTCGCCGGGCTGGAATCCGGCCTGCGCGCACTGGGCCACGGGGTGCAGGTGATTCGGCCGCGCCAGCTGGAGGCCCAAGCCGACGCTACCGATGATCAGCTGCTGGTAGCCGGCGCCGATCTGCCGCGCTATCCGGGCCTGCGCTTCGGCCTGCCGGCAGGCCGGCAGCTAGCCGAACACTGGCGTCGGCAGCGCCCGGATGCCGTTTATATCGCTACCGAAGGCCCGCTGGGGTGGTCGGCCCTGCGCGCTGCCAAGCGGCTGCAGATCCCCGTGGCCAGCGGCTTCCACACCCGCTTCGACGACTATGCCGGCCGCTACGGGCTGGCCTTTCTGCGGCCTTGGGTTTTCGCCTGGATGCGTCGATTCCACAATCGCGCCGACGCCACCTTGGTGCCAACGGAGGAGTTGCGCGAGTTCCTGATCGCGGAGGGCTTTCAGCGGGTATGGGTGCTGCGCCGCGCGGTCGATACCGTGCTGTTCCATCCGGGCCGGCGCAGTGAGGCAGTGCGCGCGGCGCTCGGGCTGGTGCCCAGCGACCTGCTGCTGATCCACGTCGGCCGAATCGCCGCGGAAAAGAACCTGGGCCTGCTGGTGCGCAGCCTCCGCGCCGTGCAGCAGCAGCGGCCCGACGCGCGTCTGCTGCTGATCGGCGACGGCCCGGCGCGCGCCGAACTGGCGGCGGCACAGCCGGATCTGTTGTTCAGCGGCGTGCTGCGCGGTGAGGCGCTGGCTGCGCACTTCGCCAGCGCCGACCTGTTTCTGTTCCCAAGCCTGTCCGAGACCTTCGGCAACGTCACCCTCGAAGCTATGGCCAGCGGCCTGCCAACCGTGGCCTATCGCTATGGGGCTGCGCGCCAGTACCTGCGCGACGGCGAGCACGGCGCTGCCATCGACTGCGGCGATGAGCGGGGCTTTATCGAGGCCAGCCAGCGGCTGGCGGCCTGCGCCGCGGCGCGCGCCCGCGCAGGCGCCGCGGCGCGCGCGGCGATCGCTCACTCAAGCCCGGCCGACGTCGCTCGCGCTTTCGCCGACACCCTGATCGAGCTGACCGAGAGGAGGGCCGCATGAGCATCCGACTGACCCGCAGCGAAGCCGAGTTTTGCCTGGCCTGCAATCGCTGGGGCCATCGCGCTCGCGTGCGCAGCTTCTTTGCCGGCGTCAGTCGGCTCGGCGACGGTGTGTTCTGGTACGCGCTGATGGCGGCGATTGTGCTGTTCGACGGCTATGCGGGGCTGGCGGCGTCGGCGCACATGGCCGCGACGGGCGCCGTCGCGCTGCTCATGTATCGGGGCCTGAAACGCTGGACCCGGCGCCCGCGGCCGTTCGCGTCGGATCGCCGGATTCGCCCGCTGGTGCGGCCGCTGGACGAGTTCAGCTTTCCCTCCGGCCACACCCTGCACGCAGTGGCCTTCAGCCTGGTGGCGCTGTCGCACTATCCGCAGCTGGCGCCGCTGCTGATCCCCTTCACTGCAAGCGTTGGTGCCTCACGGGTGGTGCTGGGGCTGCATTATCCCAGCGATGTGCTGGCCGCCACCGGCATCGCGTCGGCGCTGGCCGCACTGTCGCTGTGGGTTGGCGGGATGCCGTTTCCGCTGTGACAAGCGCGCTTCGGTCGGCCGGCGTCGCAGCATAAAAGGCCGTGCGTCCGCCTTGCTCTGAGCACGCTGAGTCGGGCTACTCCTTGGACACGATGCAGCGGTCGCGGCCGGCCTTTTTGGCCGCATACAGGGCGCGGTCGGCGCGCTCGAACACGATGTCCGGCGTGTCCTCTCTGCGGATCTCGCTGATGCCGACCGAAGCGCTGATCCTCACCGGCTGGCCGCCGAAGTGGAAGCCGATCTGGCTAAGCTTGCGGCGCAGTTCGTTACAGAGTTTTTCAGCGGTGGCGGCGTCCGTGCCGGGCAGCAGGGTAACGAATTCCTCGCCGCCGACGCGGGCCACGAAATCGGTGCTGCGCAGGTGTTTTCTCAGCAGTTGGGCAACGGTGAACAGCACCTTGTCGCCGGCCTTGTGGCCGTAGCTGTCGTTAATGACCTTGAAGGCGTCGATGTCCCAAACCGCCACCGCCACCGGCTTGCGGAAGCGCTGCCAGCGGCTGAACTCGAGTTCGATTTCCTTCTGGTAGGCGAGACGATTGGGGATGCGGGTCAGCGGGTCGGTGGCCGCCAGCTGCTGCTCGGCCTGCAGCGACTGCCGCAGCTGGGTGGTCTCGCGCTCCAGTTCGTCAATGCGGGTACGCATCGCATCGCCGCGCTCTTCCAGCCGTTCGATGCGGGTTTCTTCGCGGCTGCGATAGTCCTGCACGTGGGTATTGATCGCCGTCAACCGGGTGCTGACCTGGGTCTTCAGCTGGTCGAGTTCGGTGGCCTGGCGGGTGTGGCTGCCCAGGCCTTCGACTTCACTGCTCAGGCGCTGGGTCAGCTCGCTGCGGCTGGCGCGCTCGTCGACCCGGGCGTCGCGATCCTGCAGCAGGTAGGTGGCGAATTCATCGAGCCTGATGTCGACCTGGGCCAGCAGGCCTTCCAGGCTGAGCCGCTCCTGGTTGACGGATTCCTGCTGGCGATTGATCAGGTCGGCGAGGGTGTCGGCCACCGGCTGCAGGCTTTCGCCGTTCATGCCCGGCGCAATCCGCTCGGCCAGCGCTTTGAGCTGCGGTTCGCTGGCCGGGTCCGGGGCGATCTGGTTGATCAGATGCAGCAGCAGGGCGGCTCCGTGATCACCCGTCGAGTTTTTCGGCGCCGCGCCGATCGGTGCCGCGGTGATCGGCGCCTCTGCAACCAGCGCCGCCGCAATCAGCGCCGGCGTCGGCGTAAAAGCGGGCGCTGCGGGGGCTTCGTCGAGCGCGACGATGGCTGCTGACAGGGCATCAATGCGCTTTTCGAGGACATCAATGTCGACTTTCTGGCGGATGACCTTGGAAAATTCCGCCAATTCTTCGTCGAGGTGGTTGTCGAGACCCCGGCAGGCGATGCTCAAGCGGCCGATCGCCCGGCGCAGGGTGGCGTCCATGCGGTTCCAGCGGGCCTCCTCGCGCTCGAAGCGGTCAATGGCGTCGAGGTATTTGTCTTTGAAGTGCTCGTTGGCGTCGCTGGGCATGTCGGAGGTGTCGGGGGGCGGTAGATGTGGCTGACATAGCAAGCGCCGTGCCCACCGGGCTCAGCCTGACTTCACCCTCGCCACGCACGCTTGACCCGCATCAAGCCTCCACACTCGAAAGCCGGCAGACTGCGATCGCTCTGCGGGCCGCTGCTGAAATCCGAGGCCCGAAATCCGCGTTCGATTTTTCTGCCAGACGCCCATGCCAAACGCCCGTGAAGGGCGCTCACGTGAGGAGACATCATGCGTTCCGTACTGATTCCGTTCGACGGGTCCGAAAGCGCGCGCCGCGCGATCAAATACGCCATCGACTTCGCCAAGGAGTATGGCCGGCTGAATATTCATGTGCTGAACGTGCAGGAGGAGCCCGTCGTCTACGGCGACTACCTGACCGCCAGCCTGCGCTCCGCCGCGCTGCGCGCCGCCGAGGAAATGCTGATCAAGGCGCGCGAGCAGTTCGACGCGGTGAATGTGCCGTTCGAGGCGCACATCGCTTTGGGCGGAGTGGCCGAAGAAGTCGCCAAGGCCGTCGCTGCGCACGGCTGCGACACCGTCATCATGGGCACCCGCGGCATGGGCGCCATGTCCAACCTGCTGATGGGCTCAGTCGCCACCCGCGTGGTGCACGCGGTGCCGGTGCCGGTGCTGCTGGTCAAGTAGCGTTGGAGCCGGGATTGGGGATGAGGGGATTGGGGATTCGTGATTCGTGATTCAAAGCCCGCAGGTCACGAGTTTCTCGGCAGCTGTAGGGCGGGTCTTGACCCGCCGGCTCGCATTCGAAGCCGCCTAGGCTTGAGCTTTCTCACAGGCGTCGGGCCGGTCTCGACCCGCCGCCTGCGACGGTACAGGGGAGCGCGGCGGGTCAACACACGCCCTACCAAAGCCAGCTCGTCGACGCTCGGCCAATCCCCAATCCCGGCTCTCAAATCTTCTCGCGCACGAAGGCCTCGACTTCAGCCAGCGCTGCGGTCAGGGCCGGGCCGTCCTCGCCGCCGCCCTGGGCCATGTCCGGGCGGCCGCCGCCCTTGCCGTTGATTTTGGCCGCGACGAACGCGACCACATCGCCGGCCTTGATCTTGCCCAGCGCGCTGCCGGACACGCCGGCGGCCAGCGAGGCTTTGCCCTCGCTGGCGGTGGCCAGCAGGATCACCGCATCACCGAGCTTCTGCTTGAGCACGTCGACCGAGTCGCGCAGGGATTTGGCATCCAGGCCGTCGAGTCGTGCTGCGACCAGCTTGATGCCGCCGAGGTCGATGGCGCTGCCGACCAGATCACCGGCCGCATCCGCGGCCGACTTGGCTTTGAGCTGCTCCAGGGTTTTTTCCAGCAGCTTCTGCCGGTCCAGCAGCTGGCGCAGCTTAGCGGTGAGGTCCGCGCGCGAGGCGCCGAGCAGCCCAGAGACTTCATCCAGGCGCTGTTCTTCCGCACGCACATAGGCCAGCGCGCCGGCACCGGTCACCGCCTCGATGCGGCGCACGCCGGCGGCGACGCCGCCTTCGGAGAGGATCTTGAACAGGCCAATGTCGCCGCTGCGCTCGACGTGGGTGCCGCCGCAGAGTTCGGTGCTGAAATCGCCCATCTTCAGCACGCGCACGTTTTCGCCGTACTTCTCGCCGAACAGGGCCATGGCGCCGAAATCCAGCGCTTCCTGCATGCCCATCAGATGCACTTCGGCGGCCGCGTTGCGGCGCACCTCGGCGTTGACCAAGTCTTCGATCTCACGAAGCTGATCCGCCGTCACCGCGTTGAAGTGGCTGAAGTCAAAGCGCAGTCGATCAGGCGCTACCAGCGAACCCTTCTGAGTGACGTGGTCGCCCAGCACCGCGCGCAGGGCGGCATGCAGCAGATGGGTGGCGCTGTGGTTGAGCACGACCGCCTGTCGGCGCGCGGAGTCAGCTCGCGCGGACAGCAGCTCACCCACCGCGATGCGGCCAAGGCTGACGTGGCCGACATGGCCGTGGAAGCTGCCGGCCAGCTTCTGGGTGTCGCTGACATCAAAGCGCGCGCCGGCATTCGACAGCAGACCGTGGTCACCGACCTGGCCGCCGCTTTCGGCGTAGAACGGCGTGCGTTCCAGCAGCAGCAGGCCGTGCTCGCCTTCGTTCATGTGCTGAACCGATACGCCGTCGCGCAGCAGCGCGACGACTTTCAAATCGTCGAATTCAAGCGCGCCGTAGCCAACGAACTCGGTCGCCGCGAGCTGCGACACCAGCTCGGCCGGCAGCGCGCCCGAAGAGGCGAATTTGCTGGCCGCGCGGGCCTGCTCGCGCTGGCGGTTCATGGCTTCATCAAAACCAGCCATGTCCACGCTCATACCGCGCTCGCGCGCCATGTCGGCGGTGAGGTCGACCGGGAAGCCGTAGGTGTCGTACAGGCGGAATGCATCCGCACCGGGGATCTGCTCGATGCTGCGCGCGGCCACGTCATCGAAGATGCGCATGCCCTGGTCGAGGGTCTCGGCGAAGCGCTCTTCCTCGGCCTTGAGCGCCGCCTCGACCGTCGCCTGTTTCTGCTTTAGCTCCGGATAGGCCTCACCCATCTGCTCGATCAGCGCCTCGACCATTTTGTGGAAGAACGCGCCGCGCACGCCGAGCATCCAGCCGTGGCGCAAGGCGCGGCGGATGATCCGGCGCAGCACGTAGCCGCGGCCCTCGTTGCTGGGCAGCACACCGTCGACAATCAGGAAGCCGCAGGCGCGGATGTGGTCGGCGATCACCCGCAGCGATTTGTTCTCAAGATCGGCGGTGCCGGTGACTTCAGACGCGCGCTTAATCAGCGCCTGAAACAGGTCGATCTCGTAGTTCGAATGCACGTGCTGCAGCACCGCGGCGAGCCGCTCTAAGCCCATGCCGGTGTCGACGCAGGGTGCCGGCAAGGGCAGCAGGCTGCCATCGGCCTGTCGGTCGAACTGCATGAACACGTTGTTCCAGATCTCGATGAAGCGGTCGCCGTCTTCATCGGGGCTGCCCGGCGGGCCGCCGGCGATGTGCGCGCCGTGATCGTAGAAAATCTCCGAGCACGGGCCGCAGGGGCCGGTGTCGGCCATCTGCCAGAAGTTGTCGGAAGCATACGGCGCACCCATGTTGTTGCCGATGCGGATGATTCGGTCGGCCGGCAGGCCGACCTCTCTGTTCCAGATGTCGAAGGCCTCGTCGTCGGTGTGGTAGACCGTGACCAGCAGGCGCTCCTTGGGCAACTTCCAGACATCGGTGAGCAGCTCCCAGGCCCACAGGATCGCCTCGCGCTTGAAGTAGTCGCCGAAGCTGAAGTTGCCCAGCATCTCGAAGAAGGTGTGGTGGCGCGCGGTGTAGCCGACCTGGTCGAGGTCGTTGTGCTTGCCGCCCGCGCGCACGCAGCGCTGAGAGGACACCGCGCGCCGGTAGCTGCGCTTGTCGGCGCCCAGAAACACATCCTTGAACTGCACCATGCCGGCATTGGTGAACAGCAGGGTCGGATCGTTACCGGGCACCAGCGAGCTGGAGGCGACGATCGAGTGGCTCTTCGACTTGAAGAAGTCGAGGAAATCCTGGCGGATGGCGTTGCTGGTTTTCATGGCGGAGGCAGGAGTCTTTGAAAGCGCGCGGGGCCGCCGATGATGCAGGATGCGGCGCCGCAGTTCCATGCGCGGCCAGTCGATCAGCCTATTCGCGCTCGCCTGCTGTTGCGCTGCGGCAGGGCCGGTTGATCGCGGGCGTTTTCCGTTCGGCGAGGCCCAGGGCGTGTCCGCACGCGATCGGGGAGCACGGCTCTCGCGGCGAGGGTGCAGGCTGCGACGTTGGGCGTCGCCTGCGGCTCAGCGCCAACCTACGGACCGCGCTTCGACGCGCGGTGATGCGCTCCGATGTGCCGAGAGCTGAAAGCCGGACAGTCGCGGGGGGAGCGCGGACAGCGGACAGAGGGCAGAGGGTAGAGGACAGAGGAGCAGAGACAGCGGAGTGCGGAGGCTAAACAGCGGGGCAATGAGCGCGACCTGACTCTCGCAGGTTGGGTTGAGCCGAAGGCGAAGCCCAACGTAGCGGAGGTCGGCGACAGCAAACGTTCGGCTATTGCAGGTGCCGGCAAACGCAGCGAAGGTTCGATGTCTTTCAGAGGCGAGCGCGAAACGTCGTCAATCGCGGAGACGAGCTCACCGATGCCGCGAGTAAGCCGGAGGCGCCGGTAACCGCGCCTCGCGGTCGCCAAGTCTGGCCCAGTGCGCCGGAGGGGGGTAACTATCGACAAACGCGGCGAGGTCGGAGGCAGAATCTGAAGCCGTCGTTTCGACCCGCGCAGGATGAGCCTGGGCAGCTGCCTGATGCTGCCCCGGCACTAGTCCTTAGAAACGATTCGTGCTGATCGCCGGGTCCAGCCGCTGCAGAGCGCGGCCGATATCGACTTCGCCGGTGCGCCCGATGTCCTCGGCGGTGTAGACCCGGCCGGGGCTCGTGCAGCGTGAGTTTGAGCGCTTGATGCGGGTCGCGGTGCTGTCCGGGCAGCGCAGCTGCTTGACCTGGGCATCCTCCTCGGCCAGCTGTTGCGTTTCGGTGTTGGCCATTTCCGGCGCTTCGGACGCGGCGCCGATCGCTGCATCGGCGGCGCGGGCGGAAAGGCTGAAGCCGAGGCTGGCGACCAGCAGGGCGGTCAGCATTGGTGCGATTGAGGAGCGGGTCATGGCAGATCTCCAAGGCAGCGTCAGCTGCTGAAGGTGCGCCTGTTCAAGCGCCGAGGTCAAGCCGATCGCGGCCATTGCTTGGTCCGGCGTTGGCTGGCGCTCAGCAAGGTCAAGGCGATGCAAACGCCTCAGCGCTGGCGTTCGACGGCCAGCTTGGCCAGTCCAGCCAGCGCCGGCGCGGGCGGGTGCAGACCCGCAAGCGCTTCATGCATCGCCTGCACCTGGGTCTGCAGCGCGCGCTGCGCGCCGTCGATGCCGAGCAGAACGGGATACGTCGGCTTGCCCTGCGCGGCGTCCTTGCCTGGTGTCTTGCCCAGTTCGGCGGCGCTGCCTTCGATATCGAGCAAATCATCACGAATCTGGAAGGCCAGCCCCAGCGCTGCCGAATAGCGGGCCAAGGCCTGCATTTGCGCGGGCGTGGCGCCTGCGCACAGCGCACCGCAGCGCACCGCGGCGGCGATCAGCGCGCCGGTCTTCATGCGATGCATGTGCTCCAGCGCGGCCAGGGTTTGGCTGCTGCCGGTCGCCGCAAGGTCGAGCGCCTGACCGCCGGCCATGCCGGCCGGGCCGCTGGCGCGGGCCAGGGTGGCGACCAGCTGGATGCGCGTTTCCGCTGTGGCCGGCGCGCTCGCCAGCGCCTCAAACGCCACGGCCTGCAGCGCATCGCCCGCCAGGATGGCGGTGGCCTCGTCGAAGGCGATGTGCACGGTCGGTCGCCCGCGCCGCAGCGCGTCGTCGTCCATCGCCGGCAGGTCGTCGTGGATCAGCGAGTAGGCATGAATGAGTTCGACGGCGGCCGCGGCGTGGTCGAGCTGCTCCAGCTCAGCTCCCAGCGCCTGTCCGGTGGCGTAAACCAGCAGCGGTCGCAGCCGCTTGCCGCCGCCCAAGCAGGCGTAGCGCATGGCCTCATGCAGGCGGCAGGGCTCGCTTAGCGCCGGCGGCAGCAGGGTGCTGAGGATGTGTTCGCTGCGGTCTACCCAGGCGCGCAGCCCGGCATCAGGGGACATCGGGCGTGAAGGGTTGGGCGCTGTCGGGATCTTCTGGATCGCTCAGCAGGCGCACGCGCAGTTCGGCCTGTTCCAGCGCCGTCTGGCAGCTGCGAAACAGCGCGATGCCGCGCTCGTAGGCCTGCAGCGATTCGTCGAGGCTCAAGTCGCCCTTTTCCAGGCGTTGGACCAGGCCCTCGAGTTCGTCGAGCGAGCGTTCAAAGCCGGCGACAGCGGTGCCGTCGGCGGCGGGCTGGGGATCGGGGGTCGACATGCGCGGCAGTGTGCCGAAGCGGCGCAAGCGCGGTCAATCGGCCGAAGGGCCCTGTTCTAAATCGTCCTGCAGGCCATAGGGGCCGATCCAGCGCAAGCAGCGATCAATCGAGACGAGCTGGTCGGCGAGCCGCTCGCTGATCACAAGGTCAGCCACCGCCAGCAGTTCGCCGTCAGCACTCCACAAATAGGGCAGGTTGGGCCGCTGCCAGGGCGGCACGCCAAGCTGCTGCAGCAGATTTCGCACGGCCTGTCGGGGTCGATCGGGAGCCAAGCGCAGGCGTTCGCCGCCGCTGCGTGCGCGCACCTGCACGGAATCTGCGAGCTGAATCGCGATCGCGGGCCGGCCCCATCCGTCGCGGAGCTGCAGCTGATGTCCATCGGGCAGGGCCAGCGGCTGGCTGCCGTCCCAGGCCAGCGCAAGCTCTGCCGGCAGCGCTGGCACTTCGGGCTGCAGGTGCAGGCCATCGCGCCAAGCGCGCAGGCGATGGCGGCCCCAGCGCACCTCGGCGTCGCTGCCTGCGCGGGCGTGCAGCAGCTCACGCTCGATCTGCTGCATCACTCCGGCGGCGGGCAGGCGTGCGCCCTGCTGCGTCAGCCAGGCGCGCAGCACGCGCGCGCGTCGCTCGGCGTCGAAATCGCGCAGCGGCGGTAAATCCACGCTGCGTGGATCCAGCCGCTGCACGTTGGCGAGGTCGATCGCGTCGAGCTCGGCCAGGCGCGCTTCGGCGCTGCGGCAGTGGTGCGCCGACAGCGCGAGTTGCGCGGTCGCCTGCGGCCAGCGCTGGCGCAGCAGCGGCAGCACGGCTTGACGCAGAAAATTGCGGTCATGCTTGGTCTGCAGATTGCTGGGGTCCTCCACCCACTGCAGCCCTCGGGCCTCGGCGAACTCACACAGATGCTGTCGAGGGACCTGCAGCAGCGGCCGCCACAGCCAGCCGGGCGCAAGCCGCCGCAGCGGACGCATCGCGGCGAGCCCGGCCTCACCGGCGCCGCGCAGGGCGCGCAGCAGGAAGGTTTCCGCCTGGTCGTCCTGGTGATGGGCGGTGATCAGCACTTCGCCCGGCTGCATCGCCGCAGACAGCGCCCGGTAGCGCGCCCGCCGCGCGCGGTCCTCCAGGCCACCGGGGCCGTCGTCCAGCGTGATCCGCAGCGCAGCACACTCGATCGACAGCGCGCGGCACGCGTGCGCGCAGTGTTCGGCCCAGCCTGAGGACTCCGCCTGCAGGCCGTGGTCGACGTGCAGCGCGCGCAGGCCGCGCTGCCGCGCCCAGGCGCAGGTGGCCAGCGCGTGCAGCAGGGCGGTGGAGTCCAGCCCGCCGCTGAAGGCGAGCACCAGCCCGCCGGAGGCTTCGGGCAGCCGGCGCGCATCGATTGGGAGTTCAGGCGTCATCGGTGAATGGTAGCCGCAGCTCGCCCGTTCGCTGTACGGTCTGCGCGCCCCGCCACTACCCGAACGCCCATGCCCGCACTGCCCTATGTCGTCGCAGTCACTGGCGGCATCGCCTCCGGAAAGTCCGCCGTGACCGAACGTTTCGCCGCGCTCGGCGTGCCGGTCATCGATGCCGATGTGATTGCGCGCGAACTGGTTGAGCCCGGCGAGCCGGCCTTGGCCGAGATCGAAGCGCATTTCGGCGGCGGCGTGCTGCTGCCTGATGGCCGGCTCGACCGGCGCGCGCTGCGCGAGCGCATTTTCAGCGACGGTGCTGCACGGCGGGCGCTGGAGACGATCCTGCATCCGCGCATCCAAGGGCGCATGCGCGAGCAGTGCGAGGCGCTGGAAGTGCCCTACGTCGTGCTGGCGATCCCGCTGCTGACCTCGACCAGCCGCTATCCGTGGATCGACAGGGTGCTGGTGGTGGATGTGCCGGAGGCGCTGCAGATCTCCCGGCTGACCCAGCGCGACGGCGTTGACGAGGCCGCGGCGAGGGCGGCGCTGGCCGCACAAATCACCCGCGAGCAGCGCTTGGCGCTGGCGGATGCGGTAATCGACAACAGCGGCGCTTTGGAGTCGCTGGATGCAACCGTCCAACACCTGCATCAGCAGCTGTCGAGCCAGGCTGACCAGCGCTAAAAAAGAATGTCGCTGATGGCTGATGCCCGCTGCCCGCTGTTCACGGGCACGGGAATGGGTATGGTCATGGGCGCGAGCGAGCAAAGCCCGCGCCCGTGCGGCGCTACAGCGCCTCGGAAGCGAAGTCAGCCAAGCGTGAGCGCTCGCCGCGGCGCAGGGTGATGTGCGCGCTGTGCGGCCAGTGCTGGAAGCGATCAACCGCGTAGGTCAGCCCCGAGGTCGTCTCGGTCAGGTAGGGCGTGTCGATCTGTTCGACGTTGCCGAGGCAGACCATCTTGGTGCCGGGGCCGGCCCGCGTGAGCAGGGTTTTCATCTGCTTGGGCGTGAGGTTCTGGGCCTCGTCGATGATCACGTAACGGCTCAAGAACGTGCGTCCGCGCATGAAGTTCATCGAGCGGATCTTGATCCGCGAGGCAAGCAGCTCATTGGTCGCCGCGCGGCCCCAGGCGCCGCCTTCCTGCGGGCTGGTCAGCACTTCCAGGTTGTCGGTCAGCGCGCCCATCCACGGCGTCATCTTTTCTTCCTCGGTGCCCGGCAGGAAGCCGATGTCCTCGCCGACGCTAACCGTGGCACGGGTCATGATGATCTCGCGGTAGCGCTGCTGGTCCAGGGTCTGCGCAAGGCCCGCCGCGAGCGCGAGCAGCGTCTTACCGGTGCCGGCGGTGCCGAGCAGGGTGACGAAGTCGATCTCCGGGTCCATCAGCACGTTCAGCGCGAAGTTCTGCTCGCGGTTGCGCGCGCTGATACCCCAGACCTGACGCGAGCTGGCGCGATAGTTCTCGACCAGCTGCAGCACCACGCGATCGTCCTTGGGGCCGATCACCCTCAGCTCGGCGTCTTCGTCGCCCTTGAAGCACAGGAACTCGTTGGGGCGCCATTCTTCGGCGGGCTGCGCGGCGATTTCGTAGTAGGTGTGGCCGCGGTCTATCCAGGAGCGCAAGTCCTGCTCGTGGGTGTCCCAGAAATCATCCGACAGCTCGCGCACACCCGAGTACAGCAGGCTGAAATCGTCGAGCGCGCGATCGTTCTCGTAGTCCTCCGCCGGCACCCCGAAGATGCTCGCCTTGATGCGCAGGTTGATGTCCTTGGACACCAGCACGATGCTGGTATCCGGACGCGCGTCGCGCAGGTTCAGGATGGTGGCGAGGATCTGATTGTCCGGCAGCGGCCCGCCGGCGCGCTTCTGCGTGCCGACAGCTTCGGTCTGGAACAGCAGTCGACCGATCGCCGGTTTCGCGCGCAGCTGCAGTGCCTGCGGGCGCTGCAGGGTGAGCCCAGCGGCGATGTTTTCGGCGCCGTTGAATTCGATCAGTTCATTGATGAAGCGGCTGACCTGGCGGGCATTGCGCGCCACCTCGGAGACGCCCTTCTTGCCGGCGTCGAGCTCCTCCAGCACCACCATGGGCAGATAGATGTCGTGCTCTTCGAACTTGAACAGTGCAGTGGGATCGTGCATCAACACATTGGTGTCGAGTACGTAGACTCGCTTGCCCTCGCTCATCATCGGCGCGTCCTTTCTCTGGGGTATGTGCAGTCTGTAGAACGAAATCGGCCCGCATCGCAGAACGATGCAGGCCGGGGCAGAAGGTGGGGCGAGGCCGGCGCGAGGCGCGGTCTGTTCAGCGGACGTACCCAGCGTTCAGCCATGCGCGGAGGCCTTCAGCGCTTCCAGAACAGCGGCTGCGTGGCCGGGCACCTTGACCTTGCGCCAGACCTTCACGGCGCACCCCTGCGGGTCGAACAAAAAAGTGCTTCGCTCGATGCCCATGAACTTGCGCCCGTAGAGGCTCTTTTCTTGAATGACGTCAAGCGCCCGGCACAGGGTTTCATCGGGATCGCTGATCAGATCAAACGGGAAGCCCTGCTTTTCGGCGAAGCGGGCGTGCGAGGCCACGGAATCGCGCGAGAGCCCGAGCACCCTCGCGCCCAGCGCCTGAAACTGCGCGTGCAGATCGCGGAAATCCTGGCCTTCGCGGGTGCAGCCGGGGGTGCTGTCTTTTGGATAGGCATAGATGACGACGTGGCTGCCGCGCAGGCTGGCGAGATCGAGGCGTTCGCCGGAGCCCAGCGCCACGTCGAGATTGGGGAGTATTGGCGCGTCGCTCAATGCCATTCCTAGAATTTCATCGGGTCCAGAATCGCGTCCAGGTTCAAGTGGTCGCAGAACTCAAGAAAGTCATCGCGCAGCGCGGCGATGTGCATGTTCGAGGGAATGCCCACCGTCACCTGCGCTGAGAACATGTCGGCGCCGGTCTGCATCGCGCGGTAGCGGGTGCTGTGCAGGCTCTCGATGGTGATGCCCTGGCGATCGAAGAAGTCGGCGAGCTGAAACAGGATGCCGGGCTTGTCGGCCGCGACCACCTCGACGATATACGGCAGCAGGTTGCTCTGCACGGGCTTTGCGCCGGTCCGATACCAAACCAGCCGCAGGCCGTCTTCGCGCTCCAGCCTCGCCAGCGAGGATTCCAGCTTGGCCACGGCGTCCCAGGAGCCGACGGCCAGCGCCACCACCGAGACATCGCGGCCCACCGTCGACAGCCGCGCATCCACCAGATTGCAGCCGCTGTCTGCGATTCGCCTTGAGACCGACAGCAGCGGTGACTCGGGGTGCACAGCAAAAGCGTTGATCAGCAGGTAGTTCTCATTGCCCTGGGGGCGGGGTGTGGGGTCGCTCAAGGCGTTGTCCGATCGTCGGTCTAAACGGGGCCTAGCTTAACCGCTGCGTGTGGCCCGTGGGCTGCAGCGATCGGGCGGCCGCAGGGGATGAAGTGCAGACCTGAATCGCATCAGGTCAATTGCAGGATACGAACTGCGTGGTATGAATCGACAGTGACCCGTCGACCTGCGGGCTTGTCCGCAGATTGGCGCGGCCAGTACCATCACGGGCTGCACCGCCGAGTCGGCCCGGCCGCGGGCGCGGATCCGACCGTTGCCCGCCGCCGAGCCTGCGCCGGCTCCAAGCGCTTCGCCGTTGCCTTTCCGGGCCTGCGAGCGCCCCATCCATCACCGAGGTTCTCGTGCGCATCACTGGCAGCCTTACCGCTCTGGCCACGCCGTTTGTCGCGTCCTCCGCAGCCAGCGACGGCGCAATCGACTTCGACGCTTGGGCGCGGCTGGTGGAAGCGCAGCGCGTCGGCGGCACTCAAGGCGTGGTGGTCGCCGGCTCGACGGGCGAGGGCAGCGCGCTTGACGATTCCGAACTCCAGCGTCTGCTGGAGCGTGCTCTGCCGCTGGCCGGCCCGATGCACGTCTTGGCCGGCACCGGATTGTCCAGCACGCGCAAGACGGTTGCGCAGACCCGGATGGCCCAGCGCGCTGGAGCGCAGGCAGCGCTGGTGGTTGCGCCGCCGTATGTGCGCCCCACCCAGGAAGGTCTCTACGCGCACTACTGCCGGGTGGCCGACGAGGGCGGTTTGCCGGTGATGCTCTACAACGTTCCGACTCGAACCGGCTGCGATCTGCTGCCGGAGACTGTGTCGCGCCTGGCCCAGCATCCGCAGATCATCGGCATCAAGGAAGCGCGGACCGAGGCCGAACGGATGAGCGCTCTGCTGCAGCTGCGCGCTGAGCACTTCGTGGTGCTCAGCGGTGATGACCCGAGCGCCGGGCGCGCCATGCTGGCCGGTGCCGATGGGCTGATATCGGTGGCCTCGAACATTGCACCCGCGACCCTGCGTCGCCTGTGCGACGTGGCCCGTGGCGGCCGCGCCGAGGCGGTTGCCGCGCTGGAAGCTCTGCTCGCGCCGCTGTTCGCCTTCCTCGGGGTTGAGCCCAACCCGATTCCGCTCAAGGCGCTGCTGGCCCGCAAGGGCTTGGGCTCCGAGCATCCCCGCCTGCCGCTGACCGCGCTGGCGGCCGACAACCGGCCGGCGCTCGAAGCGCTGCTGCCGGCGCTTGCCACCACCGAGTTCGCTGCCTTTACCGAGCTTTCGGTAGACCCTGCATTTTCTGGAGAAACCCGATGAACTTCCGCTCTGCAACGATTCGCTCAGTCGCCGCACTCACCCTGCTGTCCTGTCTGCTGGGAGCCAGCGGCTGCTCGTGGCTGCGCGGCGCCAGCCCCTACGAGCAGAGCCCGGAGAGTCGCCCGCTGGAGGTGCCGCCAGACCTCAGCCTGCCGAACACCACCCAGGCGATGCGAATTCCCAGCGGGGCCGCCGCGCCAGCCGCCGCTTCGACGGCCACTGCCGCGGCCGCTGCATTCGTGCTCAGCGACAGCAAGGCTTCCGCCTGGCGTCGTGTCGGCGTTGCGCTGGAGCGCATTGAAGGCGTGACGCTGGGCGAGCGGGTGGAGCTGGTCGGCGCCTACAACCTCAGTTATCGCGGCGAGAGCTTCCTGGTGCGCGTCGCCGAGGCGGGTGAGGGGACACGGATCTCAGCGGTGGCAGCGGATGGCAGCGAGGCCAATTCGGCCGCCGCCTCCGCGCTGCTGGGGGTGCTGCGCCAGCGGCTGCTGTAGTCGCGGATGTGTATGGCGACGCGCCTGATTCACGGCGCTGTGCTTCTCTAACCCAGCCCACAAAAAAAGGGCGGCCGATACACCATCGGACGCCCTTTTTTTCGTTTAGGTCGGACCTCGTGCGCCTACGCCTCAGCGCTTCAGAAGCGCCAACTTGTTGGGCTTGCCGTTCCACTCTTCGGCGTCGGCGGGGGGCTCCGTGCGCACCGCCAACACGGGCCACTGCTGCGAAAGCTCCGCGTTCAGAGCAATAAAATGCTCCTGGCCTGCGGGCACGTCCTCGGCGGGGAAAATCGCGTTGGCCGGGCATTCCGGCTCACAGAGCGTGCAGTCAATGCACTCCTCCGGATCGATCACAATAAAGTTCGGGCCTACGTGGAAGCAGTCGACTGGGCAAACTTCAACGCAGTCGGTGAACTTGCATTTGATGCAGTTCTCGGTGACGACGAAAGCCATGGACTCAACAATCTGCAGGGTCAGACGGGGCGAAACGGGGGATGAGGTGGTGCTCCCTACGAGGTTCGAACTCGTGTTTTCGCCGTGAGAGGGCGACGTCCTGGGCCGCTAGACGAAGGGAGCGAGGTGTTCAGCCTCAAGTCGAACCGTTAGTATAGCAGGCTTGCCCGCGCTGACAATGCTGCTTCAGCCGCGTGCTTTTCGAGTTTTCACCTCTCGACGGGCCTGCAGAGTCCCGCCAATTATCCAGCCGGCGCATGCTGCGCCCAGAGTGTCCGATCCCAGTGCATCCCGAAATTCACGAGCCCCGAATCATTCCCCGTGCCGATCACGGCATCTCCCGCAAGCAGATCAGCCCGAATGCGCTGCGAGTGCTGTACCGGCTGCATGAGGCCGGCTTCGGCGCGTATCTGGTCGGCGGCGCGGTCCGCGATCTGCTGGTCGGCGGCGCCCCCAAGGATTTCGATGTCGCCACCAGCGCGACGCCGGAAGAAGTGCGCGCCCTGTTTCGCAACTGCCGGTTGATCGGCCGGCGGTTCCGGCTGGCGCACGTGGTCTACGGCCCCGAAGTCATCGAGGTCGCCACCTTCCGCGCCAGTGCCGATGACGGCTCCGGCGATCGCGAGATCGATAACGGCGTGCTGGTCCGCGACAACGTCTACGGCGGCATCGAGGACGACGCCGCGCGACGCGACTTCACCGCCAACGCCCTGTACTACGCGATCGAGGACTTTTCCGTTCGCGACTTCGTGGGCGGCTATGAAGATGTCACCGCGCGCCGGCTGCGGCTGATCGGTGACCCTGAAGCGCGCTATCAGGAAGATCCTGTGCGCATGCTGCGCGCCGTCCGGCTGGCGGCTAAGCTGGGTTTTGAGATTTCTGCGGAGGCGGCTGAGCCTATCCCGCGGATGGCTGCGCTGCTGGAAGACGCGGCCAGCGCGAGACTGTTCGACGAGTGCCTGAAGATGTTCATGTCGGGCCACGGCGAGGTCAGCCTGCTCGGACTGGAGCGCCATGGCCTGCTTCCGGTGCTGTTTCCTGACACCGCTGCTGCGCTGGCTGCGGATGGCAGCGGCCAGTGCCGGGCCTTGATGCTCGAAGGCCTGCGCAGCACCGATGCTCGGGTGCGCGAAGACAAGCCGGTCACGCCGGCATTCCTGTTCGCGGCTCTGCTGTGGCCGGCCTACGCGCATGAGCTTGCGCGTCTGCTGGATTCGGGTGCGGACCTCGCCGTGGCCGAGCAGCGCGCCGCCGACCGGGTGACCTTGCGGCAAACCGACCGAATCGCTTTGCCGCGGCGTTTCAGCGTGCCGATGCACGAGATCTGGTTCCTGCAGTCGCGCTTTCCGCTGCGCCAGCGCAAACGCGTGTTCCGCCTGCGTCAGCATCCGCGCTTCAAGGCGGCGTATGACTTCCTGGAGCTGCGCGCCGCGGTGGCGCCGGAGCTCGCCGCAGAGCGCGACTGGTGGAGCGGCACGCTGGAACTCGACGACGTCGGCCTCGCCGAACGGCTTGAGCATCAAGCCGCGCCGGCCGGCAAGCCGCGCCGCCGCCGCCGCGGTAGCCGTCGCGACTGAGCCACTGAGCTGATGGAGGAGACTGTTATCGCCCGCGCGTTCGTTGCGCTCGGTAGCAACCTGCACGCTCCACAGCGGCAGGTGAGGATTGCCCTGCAGGCCATCAAGCGCCTGCCCGGCACGCGGCTGCGGGCGAGCTCAGGGCTGTACCGCACGCCGCCCTGGGGCGATACCCGGCAGCCGCATTTCATCAATGCCGTGGCCGAACTTGAAACCTCTTTAGGGCCGCACCGGCTGCTGGCGTATCTGCTGGCGATCGAACAGGTCATGGGGCGTGTGCGCACTCTACGCTACGGGCCTCGGATCATCGACCTGGATCTGCTGTGCCACGGCCAGACGATGATTACGAGCCCTGAACTCTGCCTGCCGCATCCGCGCATGCAGGAGCGCGCTTTCGTGATGATCCCGCTGGCCGAGGTCGCGCCGGAACTGTCGCTCGCCGGCTTCGGACTGGCCGCAGATCTCGCGGCCGCGCTGGAATCCGCAGCAATCGTGCGCGTGGGTGAAAGCCTGGTTGCTGCTTGATCCGAGGCGTCTTCATTCGCTTGTCGCGCGCTTTGCGCTGATGTCGGCTGCGGACAACATGCTCAGCAAGGCTGAGCCGCGCGGTATTGGTTAGCATTGCGGCCCCGGCCGGGCTTGGGCGTTTGCATAACGCGCTCGGTATTCCGACCTCGCGCGGCGCTGTCGCACCCATCGATTTGAAGGAATCACCCGATGTACCGTGCCGATTCCTCCGTTCCCATCGCCGCGCCGCTCAGCGTGCCTGGCTTGCGCAAGCTCAAGGCGCAGGGCCAGCGCATCGTCTGCATGACCGCCTACGATGCGAGTTTCGCTCAGGTGATGGACGCTGCGGGTATCGATGTCGTCCTCGTCGGTGACTCGCTCGGCATGGTGGTCCAGGGACATGCCAGCACTCTGCCGGTGACGGTCGATCAGATGGTTTATCACAGCGCTGCGGTGGCGCGCGGGCTTCGCCGCGCGGTGCTGATGGCCGACATGCCTTTCCAGAGCTACGCAACGCCTCAGCGGGCGCTCGAAACGGCTGCGCGACTTCAGGCAGAAGGCGGAGCCGCTCTGGTCAAGCTCGAAGGTGCGGGCCACGTGCTCGACAGCATCGCTTTTCTGACCGCCCGCGATATCCCTGTGTGCGCGCATCTCGGCCTCACGCCGCAGTCGGTGCAGAAACTCGGCGGCTACCGCGTTCAGGGCCGCGAGGCGGAGTCTGCGGTGAGGCTGCGCGAGGATGCGCGACGCGTGGCCGAGGCCGGCGCGGATCTGCTGGTGCTGGAGTGTGTGCCTGCGGCATTGGCCGCGGAGATCAGCGCGGAGCTGGTGATTCCCACCATCGGGATCGGCGCGGGTGTTCGCTGCGACGGGCAGGTTCTGGTGATGCACGATCTGCTCGGGGTCACGTCCGGCAAGCGCCCTCGATTCGTCAAGGATTTCCTGGCCGGCGCCGGCACCGTTGAGGCCGCATTTCTGGCCTATGCCGAAGCGGTGCGGTTGGGGAGCTTTCCGGCCGACGAGCACAGCTTCCTGTGAGTCTTGAGCGGGTTGAAGGCGCGGACGACCTGCGTAAACGCGTGCGCGCATGGCGCATGGCGGGCGAGCGCGTGGCGTTCGTGCCGACCATGGGTAACCTGCACGCAGGCCACCTCGCCCTGATTCGCCAGGCGCGTGAGCTCAGGGCGCGCGTGGTCTGCAGCATTTTCGTCAATCCCACCCAGTTCGGCCCAAATGAGGACTACAGCCGCTACCCACGCACGCTGGAGGAGGACGCCGCCGCCCTGCAGCGGGAAGCCTGCGACCTGCTGTTCCTGCCCGACGTCGACACTCTGTATCCCAGCGGTATCGAGGCGGCCGTCAGGGTGGAGGTGCCCGGCCTGTCGGACATACTCTGCGGTGCCTTCCGCCCGGGCCATTTTGCGGGGGTCGCAGCCGTTGTAGCGCGCCTGTTCAACCTGGTCCAGCCTGGCCACGCCGTGTTCGGTTCCAAGGATTTCCAGCAGCTGGCGGTGATTCGTCGACTGACCCGCGATCTGGCCTTTCCGATCCAGATCCATTCTTGCGCCACCGTGCGCGAGGCCGACGGGCTGGCGATGAGTTCGCGCAACCAGTACCTGCAGCCGGCTGAGCGGTCAACCGCAGCGTGGATTTTTTCGACGTTGTCTGCGCTGCGCGATCGGGCGCGCGGGGGCGAATCGCTCGCCGAGCTTGAGGCCTGGGGCCGCAGTGAGCTGGAGGCGGCGGGCTTTCAGGTGGACTACGTGGCGCTGCGTCCCGCCGATGATCTGACCCGAACTGCGGCCGCGGGCCGGCTCGCGTCAGGCGTTTGGGTGGCCCTGATCGCCGCCCGGCTGGGCGCCACCCGGCTGATCGACAATCTTGAGTTCGAGCTGGAGGGTCGGTAGAGGTTCGCGGCGACTGCAGGAAGGGCGATTGCAAGAAGTAGTTGTAAAAAAACGTCGCGCCTGTTGTTTTTTTCCATCTCCGCGTGTAAATTCGGCCCGTCTCCAAAGGTAAGTAGGGCGCAAGGCGCCGATACCGGCGGAGCATCAGGGCGTATCGCTAGGTAATCGTCACTCCGTTTCCACCCTCGCCGGGTTTCCTGCGAGGGTTTTTTTTGTCCGTAACTCATGGGCTTGGCGATCTGCGCCGGCCTCGACGAGATCGGCAGAACGAGCGTTCAGGGCGCGTCTCAGTCAGTCACTGGCCTGTTGCGTTTTTGCAACAGTCTGGTCAGCACCCGCGCGCGGTCCGGGCCTGCAAATAGGCAGCGGAGCCAATTTTCGCCGCCGCTGCTAGGCTCTGCGGCGAACTTGCCCAAGGGATGGCCCCATGCGTTTCGATTTCCAGGCTCTTGCTGCACACCAGCTGCGGCTCGCATCCACGCCGCTCGTGCAGCTTTGCGCCGAGCCAGACCGCAGTCGAGCGCTGGGCCGCTCAACCTTGGGCCTGCACCTGAACCTGGCGCGGCAGCGGCTGGATCCGGAAGCCCTGCAGGCGCTGCTGGCGCAGGCGTCCAGGTTGGGCATTCCGGCAGGCTTTCGTCGCTTGGTCGAGGGCGAGCAGGTGAATCCGACTGAAGCGCGGCCCGCTCTGCACACGGCTTTGCGCTCTGCGCTGGGGCAGAGCGAAACCGCCCGCGCGGCGCGTGCCGAGGTGATGGTCATGCGTGAACGCATGGAAGCGCTGAGCGCGGCTCTGGAGGCGAGCACAGTCACGGACATCGTCAGCGTAGGCATCGGCGGCTCCGATCTCGGCCCGCGGCTGGTGGTGGACGCCCTGCGAGAAGTCGCGAGCCCTCGCTTTCGCATCCACTTTCTGACCAATGTGGACGGTAGCGCCTTAGCGCGGCTGCTGCCCCAGCTCGACCGCCGCAGCACGGCGGTGCTGCTGGTCTCGAAAAGCTTTACGACCCAAGAGACCTTGCTGAATGGACAACTGCTGCGCGAATGGTTGGGCGATGACCCGCGTCTGTTTGCGGTGACTGCGCACCCGGAGCGCGCGGCCGCTTTTGGCGTTGCGCCGGAGCGCGTGCTGCCGATGTGGGACTGGGTCGGCGGTCGTTTTTCCCTGTGGTCGGCGGTCGGCTGGTCGATCCGGCTGGCGCTTGGGTCGTCCGGGTTCGATCAGCTGCTGGCCGGCGCCGCCGCGATGGATGCACATGCACTGGAGTCGCCCCTAGCCGACAACCTGCCGGTGCTGCACGCGCTGGTGGCCCTGTGGAACCGCAACCTGATCGGCCTGCCGACCCAGGCCGTGCTGCCCTATGACGAACGTCTGGCGCTGCTGCCGGCGTTCCTGCAGCAGCTGGTGATGGAAAGCCTGGGCAAGCGGGTGAGACTCGACGGCAGCGAAGTTCTGGGCGAAACGGTGCCGGTGGTCTGGGGCGGCACCGGCACCAACAGCCAGCACTCGTTCTTTCAGGCCCTGCATCAGGGCACTCAGGTGGTGCCCTGCGATTTCATTGGCGTGCTGCGCCCGGCACACGGCTATCAGGGCAACCACCGCGCCCTGCTGTCCAACCTGCTCGCGCAGTGCGAAGCGCTGGCCTCAGGAAGCCCGAACGCAGATCCGCACAGGCACTACCCTGGCGATCGGCCGAGCAGCCTGCTGCTGCTGGATCAGCTGGACCCGCACAGCCTCGGCGCACTGCTCGCGCTGTATGAGCACTCGGTCTACGTGCAGGCGCTGCTGTGGGGCATCAACGCGTTCGACCAGTCGGGCGTGGAGCTCGGCAAGCAGCTCGCCAGCCAGCTGCTGCCGGCATTTTCGGGCGGTGAGCCCGGGCCGTGCGATGCAGTGACTCGCAGCCTGCTGGCTGAGATCAGGCCGCACCTGAGCTAGGCGCGTGTTGCGCAAGCGCCCAGGCGACGTGCTCGCGCACGAGCTCGGAACAGTCGTTCGTCCGTGCCTGCAGGGCGGATACCACGGCCTCGCTGGTGGGGGCATTGCCGAGCGCGACCGCGATGTTGCGCAGCCAGCGTGCGTGGCCGATGCGGCGGATCGCCGAGCCTTCAGTGCGCTGCAGAAAGGTCTGCTCGGTCCAGCCAAATAGCTCGACCAGGCTGCTGGCGTCCAGCGCGTGGCGGGCGTGGAAGTCGGGCTCGCCGGTCAGCTTCGCGAACTTGTTCCAGGGACACGCCAGCTGGCAGTCGTCGCAGCCATAGATGCGGTTTCCCATGGCGCTGCGGAACTCTTCGGGAATCGCCCCCTGCAGCTCGATGGTGAGGTAGGAGATGCAGCGCCGCGCGTCAACCCGGTAGGGCGCGACGATCGCGGCGGTGGGGCAGGCGTCGATGCAGCGCACGCAGCTGCCGCAGTGGTTGCTGGCGGGCGGGTCGACCGGCAGCGGCAGGTCGGTATAGATCTCGCCAAGGAAGAACCAGGAACCGCTGCGCGTGTCGATCAGATTGGTGTGCTTGCCGATCCAGCCCAGTCCGCCATTTCTAGCCAAGGCTTTCTCAAGCACCGGCGCGGAATCCGTGAACACGCGATAGCCGATCGGACCGACGTGCTGCTGGATGCGATCCGCCAGTTTCTGCAGGCGATTGCGCATCAGCTTGTGGTAATCGCGGCCCAGCGCATACCTCGACACATAGCCAAGCCCGGGATCTGCAAGCGCGGCTTCCGCGTGCTTCTGGCCTTCGGGCAGATAGTCCATCCGCACCGAGATCACGCGCAGGGTGCCGGGCACCAGCTCGGCGGGGCGGGAGCGTCGGGTGCCGTGCCGGGCCATGTAGTCCATCTCGCCGTGGCAGCCCTGCTGCAGCCAGTCCAGCAGATGCGCCTCGTCGGAGCCGAGTTCGATGCCGCTGATGCCGACGGCGGCAAAACCCAGTTCGCGCGCCCAGGCGTGCAGCTGCTCGCGCTCGACCAAGGTCGTAGTGGGGGTGTCAGCTGGGGCGTTGGCGGGCGTCATGGCGCACCCAGTATAGGAGTGGACCGCGATTCTGGCCTTGTTGGCCTGTCTGTTTTGATTGCGATCAAGCGGGTGACGGGGGCCTGCCGCCAAACTGCCGCGGACCGATAAATCGAGGAAGCACGGCGATGGCGTTGGCGATGGATAAATCCGCTTACTACAACGACAAAGTAGTTCGCCAGTTTGCGGTGGTGACCGTGCTCTGGGGCATTGTGGGCATGTTGGTGGGGGTGATCATCGCCGCCCAGCTGTACTGGCCCGACCTCACTCGCGGCATCGAATGGCTGTCCTACGGACGGCTGCGGCCGCTGCATACCAATGCGGTGATCTTCGCGTTCGGCGGTTCGGCACTGTTTGCCACCAGCTATCACATCGTGCAGCGCACCTGCCATGTGCGCCTGTTCTCCGACAAACTGGCTGCCTTCACGTTCTGGGGCTGGCAGCTGGTCATCGTGCTGGCGGCGATAACCCTCCCGCTGGGCTTGAGTCAGGGCAAGGAATACGCCGAGCTCGAATGGCCGATCGACCTGCTGATCACCGCGGTCTGGGTCGCCTACGGCGTGGTGTTCTTCGGCACGATCGTCAAGCGCAAGGTCAGCCACATCTACGTGGCCAACTGGTTCTTCGCCGCCTACATCATCACCATCGCGGTGCTGCATATCGGCAACAACCTGGTGCTGCCGGTCAGCGCCACCAAGTCCTACGGCATCCTGAGCGGCTCAGTCGATGCCATGACGCAGTGGTGGTACGGCCACAACGCGGTCGGCTTCTTCCTGACCGCGGCCTTCCTCGGAATGATGTACTACTTCATCCCCAAGCAGGCCGGCCGCCCGGTGTTCTCCTACCGGCTGTCGATCGTGCACTTCTGGGCGCTGATCGCCATCTACATGTGGGCCGGCCCGCACCATCTGCAGTACACCGCGCTGCCCGACTGGGCGCAGTCGCTCGGCATGGTGTTCTCGCTGGTGCTGCTGGCGCCGAGCTGGGGCGGCATGATCAACGGCATGATGACCCTGTCGGGCGCCTGGCATAAGCTGCGCACCGATCCCATCATGAAGTTCCTGATCGTCGCCCTGTCGTTCTACGGCATGAGCACTTTCGAGGGCCCGATGATGTCGATCAAGACGGTCAACTCGCTGTCGCACTACACCGACTGGACCATCGGCCACGTGCATTCAGGCGCGCTGGGCTGGGTTGCGATGATCACCATCGGCTCCCTCTATGCGCTGCTGCCGCGGCTGCTGAATCTCACCGAGATGTACTCGGTCAAGCTGATCGATACCCACTTCTGGGTGCACACGATCGGCGTGGTGTTCTACATCTCCTCGATGTGGATTGCCGGCGTGATGCAGGGCCTGATGTGGCGGGCCACCAACGCCGACGGCACGCTGACCTACTCGTTTGTCGAGTCGCTGGTTGCCACCTATCCCTATTACTTGGTGAGGCTGCTGGGCGGTCTGCTGGTGCTCGGCGGCATGCTGCTGATGGCCTACAACGTCTGGCGCACCTACCAGCTGGCGCGCGAATTCGAGGACGCGCCGCTGCTCCCGCCAGCCATCGAACCCGCCCACGCCTGAGCCTGGTCGCAACCACCCGGGTGCCGCAACGTCGACGCTCATAGGGGACATACGCATGAACCACGAGAAGATTGAAAAGAACATCGGGCTGATGGGCATCCTGATCGCAGTCGCCATCTCATTTGGCGGGCTGTCGCAGATCATCCCGCTGATGTTCCAGGCCGAGGCCGTGGAGCCGCTGCCCGGCATCAAGCCCTACCCCGCACTGGAGCTCGCTGGCCGCGACATCTATGTGCGCGAAGGTTGCTACAACTGCCATTCGCAGATGATTCGCACGCTCCGTTTTGAAACTGAACGATACGGCCACTACTCGATGGCCGGCGAGTCAGTCTATGACCGTCCCTTCCAGTGGGGCAGCAAGCGTACCGGTCCCGACCTCGCCCGAGTTGGCGGTCGCTACTCGGACGACTGGCACCGCGTGCATCTGATCAACCCGCGCGATGTGGTTCCGGAGTCGAACATGCCGGCCTATCCCTGGATGGCGGAGCGGATGCTGGATCCGGCGCAGATCGTCCGCCACATGCGTGGGCTGCAGCGTATTGGCGATCCGTACACCGAAGAAGACATCGAAGGCGTCCCTTCAGCGCTGGCCGGCAAGACTGAGCTCGACGCCCTGGTGGCCTATCTGCAGGGCCTTGGCAAGCATGCGCCGCGGCCCGGCAAC
>Ga0335395_10000173_pt1 | contig 42174 bp, 43 predicted proteins | sample MAT02_FD_205744 | JGI IMG/M metagenome (GOLD analysis project Ga0335395, IMG submission 205744) | Freshwater microbial communities from Lake Fryxell liftoff mats and glacier meltwater in Antarctica - MAT-02 (spades assembly) (version 2) ... | reverse complement strand
AGTACACGCGGCATCATTGAAGCTTGCCAAGAGAAGTACATGATGGCGTATTTGTCGATAGCGTATGTTGCGCTACCAACGTCGCGCATATCTGGGAAGTAGTTACGAATGTGCTTGTTAAGCGCTTCAGTTGTATCAAACTGTTTCATGCTCTGCGAAAACATGTAAGTCATGCCTTTATCGAAAGTATCTGCACCATCAATGCGCTTAACTACAGACCGTAGAGTAGTGTACTTCGCAGCGAAGTCAATCATGTTAGCAGTATAGAATACAGGTGAAGATAAACCATCAATGACAGCACCCGACTTCTGCATAAAATAATCTACACCTCCCAAGATGCGCTCCATTGAGTTCAGCGCCTTACCTCCAGTCAGTTCACCACTACCAAACATATACATCATGAGTTGGTACATTGACGAACTACTGTTGCCAATCATCTCACGCGCAGCATCTTTAGGGTTGAATGAGGCTGGTTTACCACGTTCACCGAATATTGCAGTACTAGATGTACCATGCTCTTGGTAAACATGGTCAAGAAATAGTTCGCGCTCAGTCAGCTGCTTACCATCTATTTCATACTTTTTGATGGTGTTGTCTAAGTGGTCAAGTCCTTCACCACTAACTACTCTACGAACATCATTGAATGTGGGCAGGTATAAAAGAACGTTTGCACCAGCAGCATGCATTTGGTGGTAGTTTCCGCGCACTTGGTTAGCGAGGTAGACAGGCGCGTTAGCAACAAGATTACCACCTTTTAGCTTTGAGTAGAAAGTGTTGATTGCACCAATAGCACCCCCAAGCTGTCCAAGCAACGCTGGAGATTTAGTGATGTCGAGTATGGCGATAACTTGGTCAGCCACTACAGGGTTCATGAGTATGTCACCTAAAGCAGCTTGCGTTTCAGCAGTTATACCTAATCGCGAAGTCCACTCAAGCATCTTGTCTTCCATCTTAACGTAATTAGCGTACTTACGCTGTCCGACTGGTAGTAACGCGTCGTTCTCGTATACACCCTTTGGTATACTCCAACCAAGCTTTACACCATCTTCTGCAAGTATACCAGTCAACATCATAGAAATGTTAGCTTGGTCACCAATAGCTCTGGAGTAGCTCTGCATTAGCACCACAGGGTCAAGCTCAAACATATCAGCCGCGCTATTGAAGGGTAGCTGGTATTGAGTCTTCAAGTAGTCAAACACCTCTGAGGTGCTCATAGGTAACTTCTGGAAAAAGCCAACATTGAGAAGTGTATCTATCTGGGCAACAGATAAATTAGCTTCCATAAACAACTGCATCTGTAACGGATTGTCGATGAGTGCTAGTAAGTCTGGAGGTGAAACTTGCATTATCTCAGCTGCAAGGTCAAGGTCAGTTGGTACAAGGTAGTCATACTTACGCGCAATGTCGAACTTGAACTTTGCATCTTTACCAACAGGTAGAACGCTACCTTGCTTAGCCTCAGCTTCAATGATACGCCTACGCCATATTTTACCATCCATGTTAAAGATGCGCGTAATGTACCCCAAGAACGGTTCCATCTTGTCAATATCTACACCAAATGACACAGCCATTTTGCGAATGTCATCAGAGATGCGCGACACATCTACAGCTTGGTTAATGAACTGGTCAATCTGTGGTTGTGTGAAACCAGCGCGAATCATTTCTGTTTGGTACTGCTGATAACGTGCCTCTTGTACATGACGCACTGCAAAGTTGTCGGGGTCAAAGTATGACAAGAAATTTGGTATCTGACCTTTCTCGATAGTATCTACCATCAACACGCGACGCTGGTTGGGTGTAATACCTAATGCGTCTGCGGCTTTAGTGAACTCATTACGGAAGTCCATAAGCTTCTTAATTTCTACTATATCAGAAATTCTGTTAACCGCAGTCTCAGCAATAGTACCAGCACGTTGCAAACCAAGTCGCACTTTAATGGCAGGACTCATACTTTTAATTAGTTCCATCGTGATGCCAAACTTTGACACAGCCCAATCCATAACACCTCTACCCTGTCTTGGGTCAAGGTCAATTGACTCGGTGAGGTTTGAGTGGTAAGCATCGCGGTTAAGTCGCGTCTGTGCTAAATCATCGACGTTAGAGCGACGTTGTGCTTCGTAACGATTTTGCACATCGCGCGTCATGTCGAGCTTAAATTGCGCACCATCAAGTTCTGCCTGTGCTTTGGTGTAGTCCGATGATAGTTGCTTGTCTACCTTCGCAGCAGCTTCACCCCACTGTTTCTCCGCTTTTATTACCCTCTGTTGCGCCTTCGCAGTTGTGAGAACTTGCTTGTTCTGCTGACTTATAAGACCATCGCGCGTCTTGTAAAGTTTCTTCAATTCACCCGCTACTCCCTTTGCTTCTTTCTCGAGAGCTTTCTCCATCTGCACAAGAGCAGAGTCAATCTTCTTGAGTGTCTCAGGGTCAGTAGTTTTCTTCGCAAGGTAGAAGAGGTTCTCGTAAGATTTAATGAGGCTAGGGTCAACGTCAGAATTAGCTTTGTTAAAAGCAGTGTCAAGCTTGTCGATAGAGTTCTGAATGTTTTGCTCGACTTTTTTACTGGCTTTGACGGCTACCTCCTCTGCGGCGACAACTTTGCGACGCGATACAAGATTGGCGGTGATAGACTTGTCGTTGAGTACAAGGTTCTCAATACGTGTGCGAAGTTTGTTGGTAGCGTTTTGAGCGGTAACTACTGCATTTTCAGCATCAGTCAGTATCTTGACAGTCTCAGGAGTGTCGAGCATCTTAACGTAATCAATAGCCATCTTGCGCTCTTTGAGCACAGCAGCAGTACGCGCTTTGATGGTCTTGCTTTCATCTTGAGTGAACGCAACTTTAGCGCGTCCAGATGGTAGAGGACAGGTAGGTATTAGCATGGTATGTCAAACAATCCTTCTTTAGGTAAATAATCATCAACAACGTTAGAACGCGCAATACGTTCAAGTCCAAGGTACTCCAAGTCGTTAGCTTTCATGCTGTCAACTATGAGAGCCTTCTGCGCTGGAGTAGCTACCTCCCAGATGTCTTTCAACATTTTACTGCTCCAATTGCGCTCTGCTGGAGTAGATACAGATAGCTCTCTACCCTTCAAGAAACGTTCAAGAGAGGTATCACTAATTCTTCCAGTGGTAGCGATTTCTTCCGATAGAGGGTGCACCTTCATAGAAGAAGCTTCACGACCAGTAAAACCTTGTTCGCGCAGTACAGCAACGCGGAGGTTCTCTATAGACTGTGCGGAGTTGTTCGCTACTCTATAAGCGTCTACTACCTCTGGAGTAACCGTAGAAGCTTTAACGTAAGATAGTGCGGGTAAGTCAGGAGGTGGTGGTAGTTTCGTCTGCACCTTCTCCAATCCTAACTCATCAAGACGTTTAGCATCAATGTTAGAGGTGATTATTATACGCTGTCTGTCTTTAGATTTGCGCCACAGTCCATCAAAAAGACTCTTTGCGACATCGATATTAATGTCATTTAAAGGCAACCTGTTTAAAGCTCTAGATGTTCTTTCCACAGTGCTGTTGAGCATTTTACCTTGTCGTCCAGTCACAACTAAATCTACGGTCGTTGTACTCAAAGCGTCTATACCCAAGTCATCAACAGATTTAATTACGTCTTTTAATTCGACTGTGAAATTGTCTTTCTTTGGCATCCATGCGGTCATCTCTTTGTTTAGAGTGAGAGAGTCGATGCGCACCTCATCTTTTAAGTCTGCAATATTGTTAATTAAAGATTCACCCAACACCACAGGATTAGACGTTGGTGTAGGTATAGCTTCAGGTACAGCAGTTGGTTTAGGCTCAGGCATGAAACTGTTAGCATTACGCGCAGGTTGACGTGGCATCTGCTCAATAGTATTATACTCTAATCTTGGCACCTCTCTTGGAAGTTCTATCTCTAATTTAGGTACAACGAAAGGAGTCTCTTTTATGAGTTCAAGTCTGTCAGCGACAATAGCTGCAATCTCTGACTTCGTTGCGCCTTGGAGTACAGCAATGTTTGGAGTGATGTCGCCAGTACGCGCAAACTCTAGCACATCTTGTATTATTGGATTATCTCGCACTACCACAGAAAGAGCGCGCTCATCAGGTATGGCGCGATACTCCACAACTTCGCGCATCAACTGTTGTACTTCTGGAAGAGATGGTGAGTCATTAAATGCAGAAGTTACATTGTTGTATAGGTTAACCTCTGGTACGGTTGGTACAATTGCTCGACTATCAGGGATTGGTGTGAAAGGTTGACTTGGTTCAATGAACACTCGCTCTACTGGCTTTATAGTAGCAAGCTCCTGATTGCGCGCAATCTCACGTGAGACTACTACCTCAGCTGGTGGGTTTAGTCTAGGTACGTCTAAAGAAAGAGGTTTAGTATTTTCTGGAATAGCTGTAGCTAATTCGCGCTGCACCCTAAAACGTTCTGGTTCAGGTAGGCGCGGTACGTCTGGCGTTCTTATTGGTACATCTACTTTAGGTAGTTCAGCAATTACGTCTACTACTTTGTTAGCTCTACCAAATGGTCGGAGTAATCTACCAACAAGAATGTCACTGTTGAGAGGGTCAGCAAGTATATCTAAACCAAAACCAAGACCAACTTGAAATATGTTCTTATCGTCACGAACAGCAGCAAGAGGGTTAAACTGTGCACCCTTTTCGTCTATTTGTGCAAGAGAGCTAAACTGTGTACCAAGAATAGCAGCACCTGTAAAAGTACCACCACTTGTAGGTCGCGTAGCTGCATACGCTTTCTTTATTTCTTCTACATTAAAACCACCAGAAATAACAGACGCTGGTAATCGCAGAATGTCTAAACCAATACCCTTAAATAAGTTAGCAGGTAAAGCAAGAGCAGAAAACAAGGTTTCTAACTCACTACGATTCTCACCACCAGAGAGAGGTAGAAAAGACATATTGAAGTTGCGCCGTCCAGAGAGGTAGCCAGTCTTCTTAGCCATCTCAGCACGAATCTGGTCTGCGTTCTTGTTTGCCCAATTATCTCGACGAGCTTTTTGCTGCAACTGAGCGTCTGTATTATTACCTGTCACAGGTGTACCAAAACCTAAGTCATCACCTTTAGACGCAGCATCGCGGATGTAAGCAAGGTACTCCTCTTTAGAGATACCAGCAGCCACAGCCGCCCTAGCGTTAGGGTCAGAGAATGGATTTGCCATACCGTTAGCCAGTCTTGGTGGTTCAAACGCCAGACGTTCAGATGCATTTTGTGGTGAGTTTGCCTTACTTGCTGCAAAAGGATTGTTTTGCGATGATAGTTGAGGGTTTATCTGAACAGGCGCTTGCATTGGGTTTAGCACATCAGCGACACTGTTAGACTTTGGGGTAGTATCCGCCAGCACCCTCGCAGTTTCAGCAGCAGAATCAGCCGACATATTTGAGATAGTGTCACCAAAAGATAACGCATCAATGACAGGTAATGGTGTCTGTGGTGAACCTGAGGACTGTACAGCTTCAAGAGGCGGAGATTGTGGCTGCGATGGTTGAACAGGAGTTAGTTGAGGAGGTGTAATAGGTGGCGCAATCTTCGTCAAATCCACTGGAGGTGCAGAAGGAATGGTGACTGGCGCAATATCAATCTTTAAAGGCGGAACGTCATTAAGAGACTGTTCAATTTCTGTGATTATATTTGACATTGTTTATTACGGTGCTTGATGTGGTATAAATCCCATACCTGCTCTAGTAAGACCTTGACAGGCTGTGCAAGAAGAACGGTAACGTTGGTGTACTGGCGCAACCTTCGGGGTGTAAGATGTCTCGTAAGAACGACCAGCGTGTTCACCCACTCTGTTGACGTAAGCAGAGAACGTGGTATCACCATCAGTAACGTTTGCAACACTTTGAGGGTCGCGCACATAATCTCTAATGTCTTGAGTTCTACCCCAAATAGCCATAATTATTGCTTCAGGTTTGTTAAACTTTAGACCATTAGATTCACTGCGCTGTCTAAGAAAACGTTCTGCATACTTTAGCTGCTCTACATTACTCATACGAGCTAGCGCAGCTTTAGTAGTACCAACGTCTACTGCTGCTTCGTCACCAAACTGTATAAGACCAGTATAGCCAAAACGGTTAGTTATACTAGATGAGAATGTGCCACCACTCTCAAACGCAATAGCGTCTGCTAACCACTGTGTAGGTACTCCAAGACGTTTCGCTGTATTGTGCAATTCTCTGCGGAAAGGTGCATCTTTAGCCAAGACTGCGTAACCGTAGTTCTTGTCAGGACTGGAGGTATATGCACTCTTATCTGCTGGCAGTCTCTGGTTGGTGATAGGATTACGCGCAGAGTAATTAGGTGCACTCGATGTACCATCATTGCGAACTATCTTACCATCAGAGAGGTACGCACCGTTAAGAGGGTAAGCATTAGGCGGCATATTGTTTGGCACCCCATTGCCGCGCTTAGCGTTAAGACCGCGAGTTGCATTAGATAAGTTTTTTACACTCCAAGCAATAGGGTCTTCTGTTTGGTCATAACCACCGTGCATATCGTTGCGAACTTCAAAGTGAAGGTGCGGTCCAGTACTACCACCAGTATTGCCAGTAAGCCCAAGAAGACTTCCAGCCATTACCTCTTGGCCTTCTTTCACACTCATACTGTTAAGATGAGCAAAACGAAGATACTTACCGTCAGGAGTGCGCAAGTCAATAAAATACCCATAACCATCATCCCATCTTGCTGTAGTGACTGTACCGCCCAGAGGTGCAATAAGGCGCGTATTTGACGCGACTGCAATATCTATACCTGAATGAGGTCTACCATTACGGTCGGGTGACCTGTCTGATGTAAACGTGACTGGAGTACCCACAGCAAATGGTAGTGGTAATTTAACATCCCCAACCTGTAGCTCGGCAAGTTGGGGCATATTAAAATTTGGGTTAGTTCCTTGGTTAGTCGAATTTCTCATAAACTTACGAGAAGTTTCTAGATTAGTGTAAACTTCGTCAGCCCTTCTTTGTATATTTTGCCGCTGTTGTGGGTCGTTCACCAGTTTCTCAACTTTAAACCAAGGAGAAGATAGATTACCAAGTTCAGTCTGCAAAGATCTAAGACCTAGATTAGAGGCATCTAAAACAACTTTACTGAAAGCTTCAACGTCTTGTATTGCTTTCTGCACCTCCAATGGAGTACCTTGGGATTGAGCTTTTGCAAACTGTTGAGCCAACTGTGAGAACTCTGCTACAATATTAGTGTTTAAAGAAATGTTAGGAAGCTCAAAAGCTTTGCGAACATTACTCAAACGGTCTTTTGCATCACCCTTGTTAAGATTAGCAATTGTAACAGCATAAGCGTTAATTTTCCCTACAAGTACAGTCTTCTTTTCTCCGTCAGATAAAAACTGTTTACCAGCTTGTACTGCACTCTCTAGTACTGGTACACCTTTAGCGCGCGCTTCTATTGTTGCTCTTTGCGTACCATCCGCAGAAATATACGAGGCAGTTAGCGCAGTAGCTAAATCATCAGTGATTGTGAAAGCTTGGTCAGAAGTTATCTCATTACGACGTTGTGCTGCATAGATTTCATCAGAGCGTTTTAGCAAATCAAAAGCGCGGTCATCTTCGTATGTAGGGTTGAGAAAGTTTTTAAAAGCATCAGCAATATTCGGAGGTGTAATAGCCTGTATAGATGAAAGCATTACAGCTCTCTGCTCTGGAGGTAGTTCGTTAGCCTCAGATATTCTTTGATTGGTGATAACAACTTGTCGAAGAGTCTCGGTAAGCTTTGCACCAACTTCACTACCCTTCGCGGAAGACTTACCAAGTGTATTAAGAAACATGTTGGTAGCATACAACACTTCTTCTTTCCTTAGTTTGGAGTTAACTAAAGAACTAGTAAAGATTGTAGTAATGTTATTAATCTTTGTCTGTCTCTCTTGTGGGTCAGTTACAAGCTCGAGGTCAGCAAGTTGAGTATCGAGATTTAACGTCTGTGTCTTTACAAAAACTTCTATAGAAGACTCACGAATTTTATCACCCTCTTTTCGGAGTGCAGTAACGCTTGCTTCTTGGTTCTGTTGAACAGGATTGTACAGTCGAAGAAGTTGTGTCTGTAGTTGTCCAGCGTCCACACTGTCAGTGTACCTAGCAGCTAGGGCTTCAACTTGTTTCTGGTAACCAATACCTCCTTGGTCAGTTTTGTTAATTAAATCAGGCGCATTAGCGGCAAGCTTGTTAGCTTCTAAAATAAACTCTTTCTCAGCTGCCGCCGCTTCTGCTTTCTTCTGTGCATCTAAGTAACCCAAACCAACTTTAGCAATCTCAGCTATACCTCCGAAGATGTTAGGTTGCTGTGCTATAACTTTACGACCAGTTGCCTCCGCATCTGCATTAGAAGCAGTACTGTTAATACGTTGCACCTCCGCAACAGACTGGCGAATACTGTTAAACGACGCACTAGCAATGTCAGGCACGTCGAGCATTTTACCGTCTTGCATCTGCGTGTTGACTGGTTCAATTTTAAAATCACTTCCAATAAATTTCATGTAGAGAAACCTCCTCTAAAATTGTAGTTAGGGTCATAGCGCGAATCAGATACTCTTAAACCAGTAGGTTGTGAGAATGGTGAAGCAGGTGCTTGTTGCTGTTGACTACCAAAACTGTTAAACAGTGATATACCAGCAGTTGCTATTGGTGCAACATAATCAAATAAAGAGAAGCTTCTATTATTTCGCGACACATCAACATTCTTCGCGCTAGTTGCACTCCTAATGTTAGACTCTTGAGCGCCAGCAAGATTTTCATTACCCACAACTTTACGGAAAGCAGAGAGTTGGTCTATCTGACTGTTGAGAGCTTGCATCTCTTGAGTGGTGTTAAACAATGAGTCGTTAGCTTGAAAAGCATTACGCTGCATTGCATCAGAAGCACTTAAGGCATTTTGCGCTGCTGCTGTTTGTATTGATGCGTTAGTGTCGCCAGATTGTTGGGTAAGTTCACCAAACCCTTGTAGCAAATCACCATATTGTTGCGCGTAATCCAACTGTTGCATCTGGTCACCATCTGCACTTCTAAGCTGGTCAAACTGAGATAGTACTTTATCTTCTTCACCAGTACGGTACATATCTGCCATCATAGGGTTTAGTGCTGCCATGATAGCTGCGCGTTGTGTCACCACATTGCCAGCAAGTTTATCAAATGGTACTCCTTGGATATCTATACCTCTAGCTTGCGCTGCTTGTGACAGGCTATTCTGGAGTGTGTTAGCTCTGTCAACTTCACCCTTCTTTGAACCTACATCAATAGCAGATTGCGCTCCACTTATTTGGGTGTTCTGGAGGGTGCGTTGTGTTTGAGCGTCTAGTCGCGCTATTTGCGAAGAAGAGAGTGCAGCTGCTAACTGTGTTAGACGTTGCTGAGAACCAAGTTCAAAGTCAATCTGGTTAGACTGGCGCTGTGCTTCTACATCAAGCAAACGTATTTGCTCTTCACGATTGTTAGCTTCTATTTGCATTGCGTTAGCTGCGTTTTGCGCTGACGCTGCACTAGAAGCGGATATTGCACCACCAACAGCGGACACAATACCTATTATTGGAGCAATGAAACCCATTATGTTGTACCTGATAAATAGCGCTTACCTTTTAATTTAGTCTCTACATCCATAGCGGTAAGCTTGAAGTAACCGCTTGTATTGTTCCATACGCAAACTTGATGACTATACCCCAATCCTTGGAGTTGTTCTTTAAACACCCAATAGTCGTCATTCTCATCTTCAATGTATGAGAACAACTCCTCGGCAGTCACAGAGTTTTCTTTGTGTTGTATGATGAGAGTTACGTTTGCGTCTAGCTGACTTTTGTATTGACCAACTAGCGCCGAGTATGGTTGAGTGAGTAGATTCACATCAGATGCAATGTAGCGCGACTTATCATCACGGTCAATTACAACGTAGACGTGTTTAATTCCTTTCATGCGCTGAAGGTGCATAACACCTTTTTGCGCTGCGTCTTCGATATCGAGCGGTGTTATATACCAAGAGGGGTATAAGTAACCAAAGACAGTTTTACTGTTTGGAGGTGTAGTTAATGTCATTACATGTAAAGTTATGGACAAGTTGAAGGAAGATTACCGCATCCATCGTCAATAGCACCGCTTTGACCAGTTGCGCCTAGTGGGTTAAGCCAGCTAGAACCATAAATAGCCAATCTTACCGCAGGGGTACGCCATTCTTGCCCACTAACATTGGCTCTTGCGTTCCTTGTCACAACAGCACCAGCACTGCTAGTAGCGGTAATCAATGCATTTGGGAAGACTACGGTGTCATTCGTAATCACAACGCTAACGATTCGCCCATTCATGGCAATACCTGTGTAGACTATGCCTTGCCATATACCACCTTGCAAGAAGTCTGCAAAGACAAGATATGCTTGATTAACACATTGTCCGCCAGTAAACGCAGGTGGTATCAACGCCGCATTACACGCCACTTGACTCGTATAAACACCGTTTGCATCTGGTACGCAAAGACCACTAATACACTTCCAATTAGTGACTGTTAATCCAGTGTTTAAAGTAATGTCTGACACTTTAGGTACAGTGAAAGCCTCTAACCTGTCTACCACAAAAGCATTACCACCAGCTTGGAATGTGCGCGATATACTCACGTTACTCCTAAATAATCCGTTTGGCTGTAGCGCAGCAACACGCAAAGCATTAGAAGGATTACCAGCAAGAGTGTAATTAAACTGCTCACCAACTGTTCTCGCGTATAACTCGCTAGTTCGGCTAATCTCAATTGGTGCAGCAGAACTCCACGCTTCAACATTAACTACCCACGATGTAAATGCTTTTGTAGTGTAAGCCTCTATGCGCAATTCTCCAGCATCAAACGTCGGGTCTGTTGCTCGGCTAGTTGTTCTAAGAACTGTATTACCATCAGTTTTGGTAATCACTTCTGTGTTAGCGGGAACAGTGCCAGATGCTACTAAAGCGGCGCGAGTTGAGTAGTCTGCATTTGTAGCAGTAAACGTCGTGCCGTCTAAATAGTTAACTGTCATTGTGGTGTAATAAATTACAAACAGCTCTGCGCAGACAGACACAGGATTTGCTATACCCAAAGAAGTATTTGTAAGTGGTACTAGAACGTTGTCAAGAATTTCTACCACACCATAGAAGGTGTCATCATAAAGTGCAGTAAAAGAAAGTGTACCAACGATAGGAGACACTACATAAATGTAATTGTCTTCTAACTTATACCACTCAGTGCCAAACTGTAGCGCAACAGAGTTTAACTTTACCAGTACATCCTCTATAGACCTGTCAGGTAGAAAAGGAGTATGGCATAAATATCTGTTTACAGAAGCAAACGTTGGTGTAGTAGATATCACAGGCTGCATATACACAGACTCACCACCAACAAAGCGCTTAGCAAAATCAACATACTTCTCATACTCTGTTTTCACCATCTGAAAGTCGCATAATAACTTGCAGCAAAGTATGGTAGCGTCACGCCAACTAACCAAAGAAGTTATATCCCATGGAAGTATTGCGCGATACTCAGTCCAAGCCTTAATGTCTGTAAAGTAAACAAGAAGGCGCTCATCGTAAATATACAGTTTGTTGTTGAAACTGTCATAAACAATCTTTGTCCTTCTAGTCAGCTTCTTTACAATCTCACGAATAGGCAAGCTGATTTCGCTAGCGCGGTACTCGTTTTGCACCGCTACTGCTAAATCAAACACTCCTGAGTCAGACACAAAATAGATGGTACTCTCAGTTGTCGCCACACCCTCTCTACTTATACACCCAACACTAGCTGCCAATGTAGTAGATGGTGTGCTAGAGTTGAATTGACCGTTACCATCTAGAGAAGTTTTAAACACCTCACTGCGAGTAAATATGAATAAGAACTGCTGCCACTGTCGCATAGCAGTAACTGAGTCAGACTGCGAGAAGGGTATACGAATACGAAAAGGGTCTAAGAGAGGGTTCTCTAAATCATCTGTTATCTGGAAGTACCTGTAAGGCGCATCTTCTACAACTCTGTCATATACGCCACTGATTAACACAGTTGTATCTAAACCCGACAAGCACAACCTGTTTTGATAGAGTGCGCCAAATGTTGGAAATACTCCAGTGAGGTAGTCTGCGTAATCACCGAAACCATAAGCTGGTACATACGAACCGTTATCAAAGTTAAACTTAGAACTCAACGCTGCGATACCACACCAAGAGGTTTGAGTGTTTATCAACTCTACAAGCGAATCTTTATCTACCCCAATAGGTGTGTCCGCCGAGAAAGAAATAAACTTCTGTCTTGTGGTAGTACCAATATAGGGAGTGAGTGACTCTGTTTCATGAGTGTAGTAAGAAGGTGTAATCGCTGACTCCAGCAGCGTGTTGTTGCGCGTAGCAAGAACACCATCTACAAACACAGAAAGATTTGCAACAGTTAATCCGCTTTCGCCATTAAAGCGCAACTGACGCAAACGTATAAAAGAGACAGCATCATAAGCAACGCGCAACACTGTTGTTGTCAAACCATCAGCAACAGCGTTATGTACACCACCATCCAGATACAGGAATATATCACCAACAAGACCAGTGTAGTTTGCAACAATTGTTAGTAGTGTAGAGTCTGAATAAAGTCTAATTGCGCCAGCAGTAAGAGCAAGTACATAATAAACGCTCGTTGCATTTAAAGTAGCTGGTAGTGTGCCATTAGTAGTTTTCACCCTAACAGCATCACCTGTGAACAAGTTGTGTTGAGGTATATTTAATATACTACCAGAGACGTTTGTAGCATTAAAGAACAACTCTGTGCGATACACAAAGATAACTTTCTTTCGCAGCTTCTGGTCAAAGAATATACTGAACGCATTTACATTAAGTGCTGAAGCATAGTAAGTTGTGTTTTCGCTTAGACCAACTGGAAGATTACCACTAGATGTAAATCTTATTGGTTGACCAGATATAAACCCATGTGCAGTTATCGCAATGAAGTTGTCGGTGTAGTCTACTGCCAAGTCTGTGAAAGCTCTTGTGTTACGCGCTGTTAGCGGTACAATTGTAGTGAGCGCAACATTAGAGTATAGCTCTATAATGTCATCGCTAATCTTTTTGACAAAGTATGAGCTACCCTCTACAGTACCATTTGGTACGTCACCTTCAGTATTTCTAAAAGATATTATATCGAAACTTTCATACTTGTGCTTAAGTATTGTAATTTGATTAGCAGTAACGTCTTTGTCAGAAAACGTGCGCTCATTTTCACTAGTAATATCACCAAAGGTTACAAAGAACCTTGAAGGACTTGTGAACGTCTCTGCGGAAGGTGTATAACTTGCACCATCAGAGAAGGAGTAATCTAATGAAATCTGTGGCTGGTTGTTAGACTTAAATGCATACTGTCTACCGAAAGCGTCTGTCTGGTAAGCAAACACACCATAACGAGTTGCGTCTGGTATTTCATCCGTAACAATACTGTTAGGAATCTTAACGTGTATATCTTCAGGAGATGAGCCAAAGCGCGACACTCGTTGGTAGAAGCTATCACCAAACCAAATCAAAGCCTCCGCCCACCACTGCCAAGAGAATGTGCAAACGTAAACACTATCACCAGCGAGAAGAGTTATGGCGGTAAGTGTGAGTACACCAGCAGAATACGCTCTTGTGGCAGTTCTGCGCTTGCCATTAACATACACAATTGTGTCAACAAAAGTGTTAACCCACTCAACGCCAACATTGATATCAATGGTTGTGCCAGCAGTGACAACGCTCTGTCTGAACTCTTGGAAGCGCACTTGAATTGGTGCATGCTTTTCACACAATAAAAGATTGATATTATCATCTAAAGGTACACTGAAGGGTGTAAGAGTAACGTCGCGGAAGACGTTAACTTTTGACCACACAACAGTTGAAACATCATCAACTAAATCTAGCACCCTCAAGATGTTGTCGTACTTGCTGATAATAAACTCAAATCCAAGTATAGTCACAAAGCGACTTACAAACACTGGATTTAAAGTAGCGCTGTCTTTGTAGATTGTCAGCGTACCTTTGCGCTTCTTTACTGCACCACTAATATCAAAGTCCACATTCAGCAGAGAAGGTGAATCTTTCTCGGGTAGTGAAAGAGAACCACTTATTATGTTTAGACCGCCAAACTCTCTCTTCATTATCTTCTACCTCCTCTAAACATGTTAGGTCGTGCATTGTCTATGCGCTGGTCTTTCTGTATTGCTTTCTTTACCCTCATCATATACTCTTGCATAAATGACTGATACGCACCTTGGTCATCAAGCATTTGTAGAGCAAGTTTCGCAGACATGAGGTGCTGCATAATTGCAACATAACTATCAGTGAAGGGTATAGCCGCTAATTGACTAAAGGCTGGTAGTGGTAAGTCAGAAACGTAATCTATTTTAATTAGCGCTCTGTCTGTTACTCTTGGTAGTGCATAGAACTTTATAGTTGTGTTATCAACCAAGTTGTAATAACCAACTGTACCTTCTTTAGTCTGGTCTACTCCAAGCATCTCCACTTCATAAGTTGCGGTAAGCTTCTTTAAACCTAAAAACACAGACTGCACAGTAGAGTATTGTGGTACTGTTGCGACATTACCTACCCAAGACAAAGGTACTCCAATCTTACGAAGAAAGCTCCATCCATATTCATGAATGAAGCTTTCGTAAGTATCTTTAAATATCTTGTAAGCGCGACGTTGAGCAGCAGAAACAATAATTGCTTTCATGAAGTCAATCTCACCAATGGAGAGTAGACAAGAGTTAATAAAATCTAATTGAGTAATCATAACTTCTTGCTTTCGTATTCATTCTTTATGTTGTTTGCGAAGTACTGACCTTTTGACTTCGTTCTTCTTAAAGTAAGTGCAACCGCTGGCTCTACTCCAAAATATTGGTATAAACCACCAGAGAGAAACTCAACCTCCAGCGTTCTAGAAGTTGAGTCATAACCAACAGCTTTTATGTTCGATGACTTAACAGCTGTTCTTTTCATTAGATTGCAGTGTGCACGATTACGCAATGGTCGGGGCGATAGACGCGAGTACCGTAAACGTGAGTGTTTACGATGGCGTCTGCTTGCATCAAATTCTCGCGAGACATTTCACTGTTAGGCATTTTTTGCATTGCAAGTTTCGCCCAACCTTTTTGCACCAACATACAAGATACGAATGGTTGCGCAACTTCAAAACCAGTTCTACCTCGAGGCAGACCAGCAAGTACGAAGCCAACATTAGGGTCTTGCTTGGAGCGGTAAGGAGAACCAACTACAGCAGGAGTAGGTTGAGGTATACCGTTAAAACCATTGATGTACCCTAACAAAGAGTTAGCCATCATCTGTGTGGTCGACATTACAGGAATACCATAAAGGCTTCCGACGATGCCATTGCTAACAGGAGAACCATTAACAAAGTCAGCTGAAACAAACTTGGCAATACCAAGCAAGTCAGTGTACTGACCTTCACTGACAATCCACATACGGTCGCGCTTTGGTGCTTTAGCTTCGTTGAGCAACTGCAATCCAGCAAGGATAGCCGCATCATTTAATGCTAGAGGATTACCAGTAATCAAACCGTTGTCAGAAACAACAATCTGCTGTGTAAGCGGGATGCTGTCGCGCAAAGAGAGAACAGTGTTGTCAATGTCGATAGCCAATGCGTAAGAAGCTTCTTCGATATATGGCTGACGCAGTGAGTACGCCGATTGCAAGTCAAGAATGTCTTCAACAAGAAATGAAACTTCTTTGTAGGTGTCTACCTTTAAGTCCCAAGTTTCATCTTGGAACGCTTGCAACTGAACTGGAGTCTCCGCCAGCTTTTCATTTACTGCCATTCTGCGAATTAGCGGATACTTTAAAGTATCACCCTTCTTGCCGATAAAAGGTACTTTATCTACACACTGCGACAAAATGATGTTTGCGTCGAGTTCACGTTTGAACTCCGACTGCCACATCTTTGGAATGAAGTTGGGGTTAGCCGCAACTGTCATTGCAGTGCCGTTATAGGGTTGTGGCAAAGCCATTGTTTATTCTCCAGAAACTAAATTTCTATTGTAAGCAGAAGTGATTCTGTCTGCGTGTGTTGCATACTCTTCTCTCGACATAGCGTTTATCTCACTCTGGGAGTATAAGAAACGCTTGCCTGTAGGAGAAGTTGTACCCTTCGATGTACTTGTCTTAGCGCCACCAGTTTGCTTCTGGATAGAGCGCCACAAGATGTCTGCACCCTTTGGAGTGTCATACAGTTTCTTGTCCGCTTTTGACAGACGTTCAAAGTATGGCTTAATTGCTTTAAGGCGCTTATTAGTTTCTGCACGGTCTACAGACCACATTTCATCTACTTCAGAACGTAGACTCTCAATCTGTTGAGCAGCCATAGCAGACTTAATAAAAGTGACACCTTCTTTAAAGCCATCTGCACCAATATCATTAACAATTGTTTTGAATTGATGCATAGTTGCACCGAACTCAGCCATTGGCATACCTGTAGCTTTCTCGAAGTAAGCAGTGAACTTCTCATCGAGCTTCACCTCTTCTGGAGGTAGTTCCTCTTCTGGAGGTAGCTCTTCGACAATAGGCTCTTCGATGTCAGGTAGATTCACCAAGTCAGTGTCGTCTTCGTCAGCTTCTTCTGCTGCACCTTCAGTCACTTCTAAATCTTCATCAATGAAGACTTCTTGACCTTCATTGTTGAGGAACGTCGATGCTTTGTCCGATACTCGGGTCAAGCCCTGCGCTGGCGACGTTGGGACTTGTGGGGTCGATTGTGGTTGCTGGTCTGCCATAACTATCCTTTAACATATTTACAAGTGAATTTCCACCGTCTGTTTGCAACTGCTGATTAATTGCATTTGCACCACTCTGACCGCCAATTTGCGCTATTGGGTCTTCGGCGGGTGTCGCCTCTTTCTTCAAGAACTCTTGAGGGTCATCGAATGGTAGGTGTCGCATCACTCGTCTTAGCACAGCTTCTTTATCAATGAGTGCACCCATTTCTTGGTCTTGGTTTACTGCTGCAAGAAAGTCATAGATGTCTTGGAGTGCTTTGCGCTTCTCAATAACATGGTCAGAACCTTTTGCATCAATGCGCACATCCATAATGTCTGATGGTGAAATTTCAGCATAGTTAAACTCACCCGCTTTATCACCAGCATAACGAACAACAGAGTCTTCGCTTTTATACTGCTGATAAATTTTCACTATTTTATTGAGTGCACCTGTTAAGCCGCGCTTCTCAAGTCTGCGGTGTACACTGCTCAATCTGTTACCGCCAGCTTCACGAACAGCTGCAATCTCAGCCGCAGTTACGCGCTCACCAGTCCTACCACCACCTGCACCCACTAGAGGACCAGTTCCGCAGTTCTTGTCTACAGCCCTTTCTGCTCTATCTGCCTCCTCATACGATATACTTACGTTAAATTGAGCAGGAGTCATTGGTCTAACATCATCATGGTCGTCAACTTCGAGCACTTTTCCCGGTTCTGCGTACAATTCCTCTGACGTTAAATTAGAAGTTGACTTCTTTGTCCACATTGGGTTGGTGACAAGCTCAATACCATCTAAACGCTGGTTTTGCAGTATGTTTAAAACGTGTATAAGACCAAGTGAAGACTGCAAAGAACCAATTCCGTACACAGTGTCGAGCATTGGTATGTAATTGCAGTAAACCATTGGTACACCACAATAATACTCGTTCTGCTGGACGCTTAAGAGCTTGTCGGTGCAGAAAGTGATTACCATGTTCTTATATTCGTCGCCGTCTATAATTACACTACCCCAATATTCGTACACCTCAATGATATCGCCATTATCCATTTGAGTTTTATTCAAACCTTGGAAAGATTTAACTCTATCGAACGTATTAAATGAGCGAAAACCAATAACGTGCGCGACATCAAGTTCATCAATGAGTTCGTACTGACCTTTACTTGCCCTTTCTTCTAACTCTGAACGGTTTACATACATTCGTCGAACAAAGTCAGAGTTCATAGGGTCTTTACCTATTGCGTCTAACCAGCAATCGAACACATTAATTACTTCAAGGTCAACTCTGTCATTATCGTCGTCCCAAGGAAAGAACAGGCAAGAGTTACCAGTTATCACCATCTGGCGCACAAAGTCATCCATGACAATCTCGAACTCTAAATCCTTAAGTTCGTCACGCATGAACTTCTTGACGATACGAATAGCGTCAATGTCTGCTGGCATACGCGGAACTGCGTCAAACCAGTTATCATTAGGAAAGAGCGCGCCAAGAAGGTAGGCATGAATAGTCTCTACTACCTCAAATGCCTTACCAACATCAATATTGTGCCGCCAATCTGTACCTACATTGCCGACTGTTTCCAGTTGTTTAGAGCGCAGTTCACCTTGCGCTTCACTAGACGCAATGTACTGAGCATACGTTTCTACCCAAGTCTCTTCAATTGTGGTGCGACAATCTTTCATAGAAGAAAGGCGAGTCACCATGTACTGCAAAACTTTACCACGCGCTTCATCAGTGTCTACAACGAGCCGCCGTACTTTTTGTTTATTTTTAGATGTCTGCATCTCTTATCACTATTTGGTTTACCTTGTCGAGTACCTGAAGAAATTGTCACCAAACCAGTGACCACATCAAGACAGTCATCTTGTGTACCCTCTGGATGTTGGCGCAGTTCTTTTATAAATGGCGTGTGTAGTTGCACCCATGAGGTAGCATACAATTTACCAAGTTTAATTATAGGTTGTAGCGCGTTTGTAATGCGCAACTTTTTGTTACCAGTTTCGTGCACTGGTTTAACTACAATGTTTTTGTTGTACGTTGCGCGTTCGCGAGTTATCGCATGGGGTAGAAGTTCACCCACACCTCGTATAAGAACAAAGCAAGACACCAACCCATACTTACTTGATAGCTCATAAATCAGTTTAATTGTTTCGTGTGTGAGTGTGCGCTTTGCATATAAATATAAGACGTACAGATTGAGCGCCTCATCTTGACCACCTACTGCAATTGCGGTGTTGTCGATTGCACCCTTTGTTTTACCTGACGATGGGTCTACCACCATGAAGAGGCGTATTCTCTTTTGAAGACCACCACCAATATTTACAGTTGCAAAACCGTCACCAGTAAAATGCACTTGTGCGGGTGCAACATAATTAATAAGACTTTCATCGAGTATAACATCTTCGTCAGAAATGTGACGCAGAAGGTACTGTGCGGAAAACTTCTTGCGCGACATTCTACCCATCAATGATGTGACATAAGCATCATTGAACTTTTCAGGGTAGGTGTAGCCGTCTTCACTATTTATACCATTAACGTAGATGTTTGCCTCGAAGGTGCAAAAGCCGAGTGCATCAGTATTTTGTTCAATGAATGAGTAGTAATCCCAAGGGTAGTAGGTTGTACCAATTACATACATTGAGTTACCTAACCACTCTCCAAATGTGGGTGTAGTCTGGTCAAACATTGGCGGGTCAAGAACACTGTACGCGTCCATTGCCCAATCCTTAATTTTGTCAGCTTTCTCTTCTGTGTCAGAGTTTTGGAAGTCAACAGCATCATCGTTAATAATTAAATCGTAATGCTCACCAGTGTTGGTAGATAAAATAGAAGCGGCAACGAGAGTAGGCTCTTTAAGTTTCTTCGGTCGTATTACTTGAATTGCTTCGCGTGACCAAATTATCTTTTTATCTGCCGCTTCTGTATCATTATCACCACTCATACTTCGTCGTCGTCGAGTGCCAGCATCTAGCGCAGGTACTAGATTACCGCTTATGTGTTCGCGGTTATTCCACACTGAGTCTTGCAATTCTGCACTCTCAAAATACTGCCGCACCTCTCTGACGAAAGAGCGCGACAAGTCTTTAGTGTTTGTGGAGTACAGTATGCGAATGTTTGGGTTGCGATAAATGCGCCAAAGAATATATAAAATTAGCAAGGTCGATTTGAGGTGACCTCGCGAAACCTTCACAAACTTTGACGCATACTGGTAATCGTCGAGTTGCGGACTACACAACTCTTCCATCATTTCAAAATGAATAGCAGAAAAGTTGCGCGCACCTCCACGGTAATCTAGAGCGTCGCACAACTCCCATGGATTATCTAAAATACTCATTTTAAAAACTCAGAGGGTCGAAGAACCAGCCATCCGCTTTTAGTTGTTCAAAAGTCTGCGCTTCATTGAGCCAGAAATTAGGCAAGATGTCAGTCAATAAAACGCTATTGCCTTTGTCCTGCGTTAGTTTAGTCTCGACTGCGATTACATCAGCCGCCGTTATTTTACCCGCGATTACAAACGGTTGTAATAGCGTTGCGAGTATCTTAGGGTCACTCGCGACAGCTACGGGTAAGCGAATACCATCAGGAATGTCTGCCATTACCCGTCCATCAGTAGGGTTGACTATCCAACTAATTAGCGATGTTGTAACGTCATCGGGGCTAGGATTTGGGCGCGATAAGCTATATAGCTTTTCGCTTAATTCTTTGGCGCGTTCTAGGTTTGATACTGGTATGAACATAATTTATGGTGTACCGTAATAGGCTTTTTGGTTTGCCTCTAGCAATTGGCGATCTGCTGTGGATAACTCTGTTGCAAAAGCGACACATTCAGAGATTGAGCCATTCCAATTTCTGGGACTAACTGACCTGTCTATCCCAATAAATAAGTTAGTAGAAGCCGCAACAGTGTTAGTTACAGTCATTACGTCTAAAATACTATTCATAGATAATACTAAAGTCGAAATACCGTTAACAAAATGAGTACCAAACGAAAGTAGGCTAGTAGTTCCAGCAGAGCCTGAAATAGCTCGGGCTGGAGAACTATTACTACCTGTAAAGCATCCGTCAAAACTAGCAAAAGTTGCGGCATTATAACTAGCGACTGCCACTAAAGTGCCTATATCAAAAGAACCCACAACTCCTATTGATAGAGAGTTGCTAGCGGGTCTATCAAAAAAGGCGGTTGGTTTGGTATTCCTAACTTCTAAAACGCCAGCATTAACTATCCTTGGTTGCAGCGCCGCCGTTGCTTGCGTAGCATTTCTCGCATTAACCGACTGGTCATACCAAGTAACGATAAATCCGTTACCCGCGCCGACAAAAGCTAGTAGTGCGACGGTATCAATTACGCCAGCAACAAAGCCAATGTTTTGCTCAGTGTTATCGCTAGAGCGCCGTACTCTTATGCAGAAACCAGTGTACGCGCCACGCATTAACCGCAAAGAGTAAATGGCGATGGCGGCGACTGATAACGTGTCTAGGATAAGTGAAGCGGGAAGAGCAAAATTTGTGATTACAGGAAGCAGCAAAAGCTTCATTATGTTTCTCACCTATGCCTCCAAGGTAATAGTGGTGAGCACACCTGACTCACTGACGGCATTTGGTATTAATGCAGTACCTAATACAATACAAGCAAATACATTACCAGTTGCAGGAACAAACATTAAGCGTCTTGTATCATTAACTACAGCAACACATGAGCCACCACCAGTAGCAGCGCGAAACGTGAACGGAATACCATCCTTCGTGAGACAATTATTACTATCGCCAAGTGGTAGCGCAAACACGTCATTATCAACTCTTGCAGGGTTTGGTGTTTCTGAAAACAAGTAGAGCTTTGCAGTACCTAAAGTTGCAGGAATCGGCGTAACAATATTCATTGTTATTTCGATACCCAACAGAAGGACAAATGAATTTGGAGTGCCAAAATTCTCTAACAACATTGTTGCGCCATACTGGTCGCCTGACTCTGGTGAAGCAGCAAACGTGTAAGCAGTTAAATTGTTAGCACGTTGTATTATTGCTGTCGAACGAAAGCAATTTGACTTTGTTAGTATAGGTGGCAGATTTTGAGTGTTGAATCTGTCTGCTCTCGTTTCGTTGTAAATTTGCTGTGCGGATTTTACACCCATAATAGAAAGGCGGTGACGTGTGCCACCGCATAATTTTGCTTAAGAACCAGCAGTCTGCAATTGCATAGTGACGCGCCAATTGATGCGCTTCGCCGCCAAGCCAGTAACGGTCACAACGAGCGACTTTGTGGTGTTGTTGTAAGTGATTGCCACAGCAGGAGCAGCACCAACAAAGTACTGTACGAATGGGTTAGCGTCAGTTGCAGCCGCATCCCATTCAAGAGTTACACCGCTAGCGGCAACTGTATTAGCTAAATTGGTAACTCCGACAGCAAGTCGACCTATTGCAAACACGTTGTTATCTGTGACGTTATATGCTGCGAGTAAACCCTCAGCGACAATTACACAATTGAGCGGAATAATTAACCTACCACCAGAGGCAGGGTTGTCCGCCGAGATAAGGAAAATTTCCTTAGCAGTCGCATTATCAGTGAAGCCTGTCCATGTGAGACGAGTAGGCGCACTATTACGAATTGCCTCTCCAATCTGTGAACCTGTAGAATCGGCAATGTTAGCCATATATACTCCGAGCGCGGGTGAGTGAACTTATAAGATTTGTTCTGTCATCATTCGACGTAGCAGAAACCTTCTTCTGTTTTTCCTTCGCTGTGTTAGAAACGTTAGAAGTCAGCGCCGACTGCTCACCTTGCATACTGCCAAACAGCGAAGCATCGTTTGATGCTGCCATATTAGCCGACCGCTGCAAGAGAGTGTTGCGCCGACTACCGTTGTCAGCGATTTGCACCTCTCTTTGCTGCGCCTCCAACTGACGGTTTTGCGCCTCTCTTTGGAGCACCAACTGTCGTTCCTGCAATCCCATCTGTTGCGCCTGACTCTCGCGCTGCATCGATGTCGTCACGTCGAATTGCCTCTGTCTCTGGTCGAGTTCCGCTTGTGTCGGACCACTCACCATCGGTGCTGGAGTTCCCATGCCCATCTAATTCCTTTGCCTCTCTACTTGGGTGTGTTGTTCTACCGTAAATGTGTCCTTGGTGCGCCTTCTTGACGAGCAGCTTGTAATCTTCGACTGCAAGCTCGACCTCTTCAATTTGTTGCTTCTGGACGATAGCGTTGTAAATGCTCTGCGCATTGCTCATATTTTTATACTCATTGCATACGGCTGTCATAGTGTATGTTGTACCACTCCATTGATTGTGAGTGTAAACAATTGTTACAATCGATTACTATATACCCACTATCTATATAAAGAGTATACTAAGACAATGGTAAAAGCGGAGCCTTAATATAATATAATAGAAGACAGTAGTTCATGACTGTTCACTGGCGCTGTCGCGCCTCTATATGAGGGTGTAAAGAGATGGTGTAAGAATTGAGGTGGTGTAGTTATTTTTCACATAAATTTTCACATAAATTTTAAGGATATCTAGTTAGTAGTTAGTAGTTAGCCGTTTCCCCCTACGAACAATTTACTTCACAAACTTTACAACATTTTCATCATATTTTATTTACACAAAATTCGTGTTCGTACATATACGCGCGCGTGTCTGCATATGTGTGCGCGTGCGCGAGTGCGATTAATACTGTGTGTGTGGGTGCAATTCCTTAATGGGAGTTATGATAGTTATGTGTGAGGCTTAATAGGTTTACCAATTCAGACCTGTTACCACACATCACACAAACAATATTTACTACCTACAACCTATACTCACCAATCGTTACAGCTACACAATAACAATCTAAACTAGGTTAGCGCTTGACATTGCGCCAATAAGGAACTACATTAATTAGGTAAACCAAACCAACCGACATGAACACACATAAAACAGCTAGAGCTATTAACTACACTCGTAAAGCGCTACATATCCGTATTGTGTATAAAATTGTAGAGGCGCGATACTGGTATCCTTCTTTTCTGATGCCATGTCACCATCAACCAACTAACAAAATTCAAATCACAATTGCTTGACATTCATTCTCACTTCTGCTTTACTACTCTCATAACCAATTACAGGTAACAACCAATGCAATCTATTAATAGCTACATTCAATGCCATAACTCTATCAGTACTGCTATAGATGCGATGAACGCACAGAAGAAAGAAAATTTAGCCAAGCATCTTATGGAATATGTGGTGATTGGTATGCACGTTTCAACAAAATATCAACCAACAATTGACATTGTGAAGTGTATAGACTTATGTCACAGCTATAAGCAATGCATGATGATTATCAGTGCTTTAATCACTCTATCGCAAGTCTAACCATACTGTATCGTCTAGCAAACGGTACATATATGGTTATACTCCAGTAACCAACTATCACGGAAATTAACTCCAATGTCTGAATCACTAACGACTAAAGAAACCTTCGCTACCTACAGCGCTGAACAAATCGCAATCATCAAGTCAGAATGTGCAGCGATGAGCGCTGACTTCAGTCAATACCAAATTGACTTTGTGTCTGACTTGATGGCGCTAACTGATTTGCTTGGTGCTATGCGAAATGTAGCTGACTTGGGTATGCAAGCAGACATTTCTGATTCTAAAATCCAGAAAGTGTTATTTGACACTTCAGGCGGTTTCTTGGTTTCAGGTGTACTTCAGCAACCTATCTTTGTTGCTGTTGTAGATGATACCTATTATGCCGTATCTGGTAGACATAGAATAAGCGCTCTGTTTGAGCTAACGCGATACGGTTTATCAATGGATACATTGATTAACGTTGTCTTGTTCCGTCCTGACTCTATCGGTCTTGCGATGAGCATGGTATTGACTAGCAACGGATCGCGCTCTGTGACAAAAGGGGAGACAGCGGGGTTCAAGCTTGCCAAGTATGGTGTAGAGCCTAACTGCAACGACTGTCTGAGAGCGGCGCGTGAAAACATCTTGTCCAAGAAAGATGGCTATTCCAACGCTTGTTGGTTTTCATACACTGCTAACGAGTTTGGAGAACGCTCTATCACCACAGTCCAAGGTATAGGCGGTACATTCTACAGCGCTTGCGTCAAGATGCACTACAGCTTTGCAGAAATCTGTGACCTTATGGACTCAATGTTGTCCAGCATTGAAACCGCGTGTAAGGTTTCAAACGTGACCGCTGTACAGCGCTCATCCAATGTAGTTGTTGACTCCATCATCGCTGAATTGGGTTTAGAGGTACAAGAAGCACCCCAAAAGAAACAGGCTAAACGCAATGCTAAAGCAACTTTGTTCAGTCGCAAGTTAGGCTAACAATCCAATAGGGTATAGCCGCCTATACCCTCTCTACTTCTAAAAATCACTATCAACAAATTACAATGATTAATCAAAAAGTACAATCTACAGTATTCACACTTGAACCATTAGATGTAGCTACTTTAACTACTGACAGTTGCATTAAGGCTGTAGACTTTGTGTTAGCTAAGCTTGCTAAGCGCTTTGATATTGCGTCTAAATTCAATACATCTAACAACATGGTTAGTCTTGACCGTGATGTTTCTTTATTTGTAAAGGCTAAAGATGGTAGACATACAATGGTTGTAATTGACTCTATGCAAGAAGCGCTTGAGTTTTGTCTATCTGTCATTCAAGACTATTACGTTTAATCTTCCTTAGGGTATAGCCGCCTATACCCTTCCTTCCTTCTAACAAACCTTATAACTACAATCGTGATTTACTACTTACTTCTTGCCTATTACATTCAATATCTTAGAGCTAGTCACTCTTGCGACAAGCTTGATACATACGACAAAATCGAGGATCTGGGAGATTTTGACGATGTGATGATGTGCTACATTTCTTATGAGGGTTTAGAAAATATCTGGGATCTAGCCTATTCTTAACTTTCCTTCCTACCTTAATCGGTAGGACTTTTTTTTTGTCTAAAAATTCTTCCTCGCGCACGTTCAATTATATTATACGCGCAAGTGAACTATCATCAACCTGTTGCGGAGTAACTCAAAATAAGAGTTGACACCCAATTGATATGGTGGTAGTATATAGAGGTGGAATTAAGCCACGTTAAATTACAACAAACAAACAAACAAATGACTAGAGCCGAACTTGTAAAATTGTCTGATGAAGTAGGTATCACATTAGATGGTAATCCTGCGATACTTGCAGGTTTTAGCAAACAGTTTATGACTGTGGTAGATTTAAAAACACACGTTGGATTTCAATGGTCTGACAAAGCAGTACACCGTATTATAACCACTAAAGGTGGCGCGTTCACTTCTTAATTTTACATAAGGTAACAACAAACAATGCAAATATTCTACATACCATCTACACACGCTACTATCAAGTGTATACTAGATAAGCTCTCTGCTCGTCTACGACACATGGATGACTATCCTAATCAGCGTGAACATTACTTAAATGGTCAAGTTTGCGTGTATAGTAACGTTAACGATTTACGCCCTTTTGTAGTAACTGATTCAATGCAAGAAGCACTAGAGCTTTGTGTCAAACTTGCTAAAAATTACTACACCACCTCTTGACTTCACAGATGGTATAGCCTACTATACCCTTACAACTTAAATTACAAACGGAAACCAAATGTCACTTATTAATGTTTGCAGAGAAATTGACTGTCCTTACTTCTGTTCTGACTCAGGCGGTTACGGTTGTAGAAAGTATTCAGTAGCTCTATACTGTCATTTGATATATCGTGAGCAAGGTGTTAGAACTGCTGGTTTTGAGCAAACCACGCAGTACACAGTCATGGCAGAGAGTGTTGACGGACTTAAGGAACTGAACGAGACTTATCTAAAGTCAGATGAACAGTACATTAGAGACACTGAAATCTTTGACTTGATTGGTAGCGATAAGAGCAAACACTACCCTAACCGCGTCTTGACAACGAAGTACAAACGTGTTAAGTTTTCAGAGGTAGAGATTGGTGATGCTTTCTTCTTGGTATTACCTGATGGAAAGCACCCATCATTCAAGCTTAGCGCCAATAGAGCTGGCTACCCATCAGGTAGAACGACAACTCTACTCGAAGTTAAAGTTTCAGAAGACCAGATGGTAGAAGTATCTGTTAAACAGACGTAAATTCTGCACCTCTTGACTTCACAGAGGGTATAAAGAAAAGGAGCCGTCTGCACATCTAGTGCAGCGTGGTGGTACACTAACCCACCGCAAAGAGAGTATATAATGGGATTTGAACCAGAAGAAGAAGAGATTGAAGGTGTTGAATGTACATATGTGCAAGGCATCTTCGTTGATGAATCTCCTGTTAACGACAATGGCGACACAGCTTATTCTGTGTTGTTATCTGGTCTAACCAGTAAGGCGGCTAGTCTAGTTGCAGACTTCAGCAATAGCGAAGATGCGCCAACCTTCAAAGATGGCGTAGAATCTGGCGACACCAGTTTCTTGTACACACGCTTTCAAGGTAGCATTACTCGCGAATTGCGCTACCTCACAATTCAGGAGCTGTATGATGCCATTGAGGAAAGCGACGCGTATGGTACGCAGAGCGAAATCAACGTGACATCTATCAGTGGTATTCTCGCCGACCCACAAATTGGCTTCTTCACAGTTCAACAACTGTTAAGCGCTCCGCACGTTACCGAACGTGTTAATATTTTGACTGGTCTGCTGGAGTATGTTGGTGTAGGTTTGCGCCATCGCATCACTACCCTCTCTCTAATTGCTCACAGCGCAGGTGTCAATATTCTCGACGACTCTTGGCTAAACCAAGAATTGCAGTGTTTGGTGTCATCTAGCGTTAACGCAGAGGGTGTAGAAGATACACTCCTCAGTGGTGCACTTGTACTTGCCGATAACGCAAGCCGTAAGGCATATGCTGGTGAAAAAGCCGCGTTCAAGTTGTCTTCACTCAACATTGAGTACAACGCCGAATCTCTCGTAAGAGCAGCTTTCAGTGGCAGACTATCAGCCGCCGAAGCATTTGGCACAGTTCTCACATTGTACAGTGGTGAGTTGCAACGTCGCGAAAGCACCCTTCTGTCATTTGGTAAGTCTTTCTTTGCTAAAGCCAAGAAGTACCTCACAAATGAGAAAGAATTTTTGGGTTCTATCCACTGGTTGGCTGACAATTATGTTGCTTGCGAAACCAAGTTCTTGGCTACCGCGACAGATGCTAATATCGCTCGTGGTTCTGCGAAGGTGTCTGCTTTCGTGTTCGACGCATGGAAGGTAGATAACGACATCAAGGAGCCTCTCAAGGCTAAAGCTGCCAAGAAAGCACCCACTGGAAAGGGTAAGCTCTTCAGCAAGCGCTTCTAATAACCTCTGGAGTGTGCGGCTAATAACTGCACACTCTTTACTGTGCAATGGACTGTTACTCTGTATTAAGTGCAAGAATGGAATTTAAAAGATACAAAAGAAAAGTTATCGCTGAACTCCGACATTATGTCGCGGGTGACTCTTTAAATACTTCAATTTCAATTTCAGATTTTGACAAAGAAAATGGAAGTCCAAAGTCTGGAGACATGATAGCTCGTAACCTTAAAGACCACAATGACCAATGGTTAGTGTCTAAAGCTTACTTCGATGACAACTTTGAGGAGTATCATGGATAAAGCTTGTAAACTACACACTGTTGCGCATAATGCAGCGCAGCATGTCTCACGAATCGCGGTAGACCTGACAGAACAAGAACAAGATATGCTCCTTAGCATATATGAATTAATTGTTGTGTTTCCTATTATAAAAGACAATGAAGCTGAGAAGAAAGAAAGCACCTCCTGACTTAACTCGCGAAGAACTTCTCCGCGAACATATGGCGCATGGAGGTGAAGGATATAACGCGCTGCAATGGCTTATGCCATTTGTCACCCTCGGCGGGCACCTTCATGAGAGTGAGCGTAAAGCCTTATGGTATGAAGTGTACGGGTTCATTAAGAAAGTAGAACGTAACCACTTTCGCCAACAGCGTCAGAAGAATAAAGAGTACACCGACCAGCGTGTACTTTTTTTTTATGAGTTATGTGCCCTTAAATGGGACAAGTCAATTAGCTGGAATTGCAAAGCTTTTATTAGTGCCTTCACTAATATAGAAGCGATACTGATGATGAGAAGATGGGGACTAGGCGGCTTAGCGGCTGACCAAGCCTCGTCTTGGCAAGTCTACAGTGTAGTCACTTATTTCACCCTCTGGAGAAGACATGAAAGTTACATTGACTGGTACACGCGGAAGTATGAACGCTATCCGCAACAAAAAACTCAAGACACTTGGGCATGGCGCTCCAAGTGGGTGGAAACACTCATCAATGACCACTTGCTCACCCAATTCATTGAGGGTGTTAGGAATGAATGTACGGACGAAACACTCCAAAGTGATGTCTTTATTTCTCTCCTTAGCGGGGAAGACGAGCTACTCGACCCATGTAGTGATGATTTTTCAGAATAAGACTCTATTTCACTACACATGGAATGGAGTGCTATACACACAGCAAGACTTCTTGGTTGAGTCTGTGTGGGAAGTAGAACTATCACCATCTGAGTTTGAAATGGCGTTGATTGCAGACCGCGCTGCAACTTTGCGCGACATACTGCCGTCTGGTTTTGGTCATTGGTGGTTTAAAGCTACCTTATGGGTGTTCAACCGCAACCAATACCTTTGTACGAACTTCATTCTGTCCTGCTTGGGTAGAAATGTAAAAATTGGTTTGTCACCTGACGAACTGTACACATTCTTAAAAGCGGATGTCACCGTTTGAGTTCTTTACTGGAGTACCCGCGAACACTACTCCAGTAACTTTCATACGCAATCCTTATGTGTCGCGCTCTAAACAGATGGTACTCACTCCCTTGGGTGATTTCGTATCTGTTAAGGATTATGTATACATTCGAGTCGCCAAGCTGGTTGGTGAACAGCAAGTAGGTATAAATTTGTTTTATTTGGTTGACGGTAGCCGTATTCTCGGTTATCGTAATGGTTCGGGTTATTATATAAGGAAAGGAGCAACAAAACGTGGTAAGAAAACAAAAAAGATGGAAGCGCCGAAACAGGCATAGAAACTACCGTCTCTATTGTGCCTATCTGATTCTTGAACTGTCAGCGATGTTTAACACAGTTTTCTATTATGAAATGGGAATTCGTGGATATCCAGAACTTCGTTTCAACAGAGTCACAATGGTTGGAGGTATGGTAATCCATGGCTAACGCTGTCATTAGTAAAAGCGCTTGTCCAGCGTGTAGAAAAGAAGGTAACGACAAGTCGGGCGACAATCTTGTGAACTACGCCGATGGTGGTTCACACTGTTTCGCTTGTGGTTACCATGTACACTCTGCATATGATAAGAAGGCAACGAAGGGTAGTAAGGGTATAATACCTTCACCCTCTATGCCGCTTAACTTGACATATATCCCGTCCTTTAAGGGTGGTCTTATCACCCAACAAACCCTCACCAAGTATGAGGTGTTTCAATTAGAAGAAGATGGTCAAGGCACGTACGTTGCGGTCTATCCGTATTATGACTTACAAGGTGGACTAACTGGTGTGAAGTATCGCGACTTCGCTGCCGAAGTGCGAGACAACAAGAAACACATCTGGTGGCATGGTGCACCACATTCTTTGTTCGGCACACGCACCAAGTCTAGTATGTCTGACACCTTATTCATATGTGAGGGTGAAAGCGACACGATGGCAATGTCCCAAGTCTTTCCACATGATACCTGTGTAGGTGTTAGTGGTACGGACAGTGTAGAAAAGGCTCTTACAGCCGCAGCAACGTGGGTGCGCTCATTCAAGCGTATCTACGTTTGCATGGACAATGACAATGCTGGTAGAGAAGCACTGGCAAAAGCTTTAGAACTACTACCCAAATGGCGCACCTTCGCCATGATTATACCTCCAAAGAAGAATGATGTGTGTGAGTGCACCGTTAAGGAGTTGCGTCAAGCACACTCTGATGCGACTGCACTCTCATCTAGCGATATCATTACTGGCACTTCATTGGTAAAAGACTTCTACAAGTGGAAGACTTCGATGGGTGCGTCTGCTGGTATCGACATGGGCTTCGATGGACTCAATAGGATGTTAGGTGGTGGTGGTATACAATTAGGTGAATTGTTAATCATTGTGGCACACACAGGACGCGGCAAGTCTACACTTGGTTGTTGCGTTGCGTACCATATGCACACTTGTGGTGTCAAATGCCTTTGGGTAGGTACAGAAATGCTACCTAACCAGATGGTGATTAAGTTCATCGAGAGACACACTGGCTACCCTTACCGTAATGAGCTTGGGGTAGTAGACATCAACACCCAAACAGAGAGTGATGCCGTCAATTACATATCGTCTGGCTTGTTGTTCTACAACAACTTACTTGGTGATGTTGACAAAGTTATAGAAGCGTGCGTTAATGCTATTATGACTCACGGCGTTGAGGTTATCTTTATAGATGTGCTGCAAGACATCGACAGTGACTTTGCTGGTAAGTACGATGTTGCTGCAAGGGTTATGCAAGAGTTGGTAACACTGACTCAAGGCAACCCTGACGAACGACAGCCGCCTGTTGCCGTCATTGCTATTCAGCACACTCGCTCTGAGGGTACAAAAGAATCATCCAATGTCACACTTGGCGAGATTCGTGGAGGTGGTGCTATTAAACAGAAAGCCACCTGTGTTATTGCAATGAACGGTGACGTTCAAGACAATATGCGCTACCTTCAAGTTATCAAGAAGTCACGGATGCGTGACACATTACAACTCAACGCCACATTGAGTTATGACTCAGTTACAAAACAGTATACGGAGATTATAAGACATGACGACAATAACTGACGCAATGCGTAAACAGATTAATATCATTCGCAATGTGCATGAAAATCTGGCAAACGAAGAGGACACAATAAAGCTTGCTCTCAAGTATGTTGCAGAGATGTGCGCCGAAGAGGTGCTTAATTCCGATGACTACTGCGTGTTTTACATTGCAGAAGACCACACAGGTAATATCACCCTCATCATGGATACATAATGAAACTCACACCTGAAATGATTTTCGACATTTCTCAGATTAGCACTACTCTTTCAGAGCAAGAAGTTGTAGCATTAGCATTATCCTTTGTTGCCCTAATGTTGCAATCTAATTTGAAAGGTGAAGGTTCTTTATTCTTTGTAGGCGAAGACCTTAAAGGTGACGTTAAACTTCAGAGGTACTCCTAATGACACGAAGCCAATTCGAGGAGTGCTTTATTAAGAAGCACCCTCTACCATATGAAGAGTTGTCTCTTCCGTACATCCGCAATTATGTTCCTGACTTCCATGTGGAGGGCAAGTTCATCATTGAGCTAAAGGGTGTACTCCAGAAAGATGACGCGCAGAAAATTAGCAGCACCTTCTCCTTTCTCACCACTGATAACATCTATGTTATTGTTGGTGCAAAGTTTAAGGAGATTGACAAGTTGCGCGAAGCTCTTGCACCCTATCTTTCTACTACCATCTTTCACTATCCAGACTTGCACTACGCAATTGCACCACAATTGACAAAGGTAGAACTAGCGAACTATCATCTTATGCGTGGCAATCCTGCACCTCATGGTAAGTTTCCTCTAACTGGAGTAGAAATGATTTCATGGGCAAACAAGATGGGTATCCGTTCGCTGCCAATGAGCTACACAGACCACAGGAGTTTTGAGGTATATGCAAAGAATTTTCTGTGACATTGAGACACAAGGTTTAGAGAGTACATACGACATTAACTGTCATATTACTCGAGTTGGTATAGCTGTAGATGACGAACCAGCTATTAGTTACAGCTACACAGACTTACTAGACAGCACTCTTTTATTTGCTCACCTAAAAACGTATATAATGCGTAATGACAGGTTTGTATTCCACAATGCCGCCTTTGATGTACCTACTCTGCGCCTCAATGGTTTTGACATTCGCAATTACGATGATACAATGTGTATGTCGTACTGTCTCAATCCTGCACCTCTCAATGCACACTCTCTCGCCACACTAGCTCAAGAAGCTGGTGGTGGTGAAAAGATGCACTTTGACTTTAAGTCTGCTCCACCTCAAGAGGGTGATGAGGAGTATGACGAGTGGGCGCTCGACCTTGAAGAGTACAACGTAAACGACGTTGAGATTACACGCAACGTCTTTTACTACCTCCAAGATAGACTGGCTCAAGACCCGCGCTTACTAGACTACTACCACACTGTAGAATTACCCTACATCGAGCGCATCATTGCCATGCAAGGTAATGGCGTATTGATGAACACCGCCGAACTCATCTCTATGGGTGTACTCCTAGACGGTGCGCGGTTCAAGATGGTGCAAGCCATGGAGAATCGTGTCGGTCTTGTACCTGACAAAGAAGTTATCTACTCCAAGAAGGTAATATTTGCAACAAGACCTAAAATCCAGATGGTAGGGTATAACAAGCGTAATAACGAAATCACCTACGACCACTGCCTTGTTAAACCGTTTAACCCTAACAGTGGTGACCAGATTGAAATGGCACTCGCTAAAGATGGCTTTACCGACTTCGTGGAGTTCACTGGTTCGGGCAAACCATCATTCACTCGCGACGCATTAGAGCAACTGGCTCACCCTTTGGCAAGGTCTATCGTTGAGCTTAAAGACCTCGACGCTGTATTAAAATTCGTACCACCATTGCGTGATGGAGTAGATTCTCGTGGACGACTCAGAACATCGTTTAAACAATTTAACACTCGTACAGGTAGGTTGTCGTCAGCCGCGCCAAATCTCCAGAATATGCCAGCGCAGAAGAAAGCTGGTGACACCTACTCATATAGAGCAGATGACGCTTACAACATCCGAAAGTGTTTCATTGCACCTGAGGGATATTCTTTGGTTGTTGGCGACCTTAATAGGATTGAGCTTGTTGTGCTTGCTTACTACCTTGAGTTGGTGCTTGGCTTCACTGGCATGAGTGACGCGGTTCGTGCAGGTGAAGACTTGCACCAATCTAATGCAGACTTGTGGCATTGTGAACGTCGTGTAGCAAAAACTGTCATCTTCTGTTTGGTGTATGGTGGTGGTGCAAATAAGATTGCACACATCACAGGTATTGCTGTCAAAGAAGCAAAGCAAGTAATCAAACGCATTTATGCTACTACTCCAATCGAGGAGTTAAAGGAAGAGCTAATCTCTCATGCGCGTAAGAACAAAGGTTGCTTCAAAGATGTTATGGGTAGATTGTTGCGTGTTGAGGGTATAGTCTATGACCGTCAAGGTCAGGAGTATGCGAGAGCGTCGCGACAATGCTTTAATTACCTCATACAAGGCGGTGCATCTAGTGTGTTTAAAGTACTTCAAAATGGAGCGTCAATGTCATTCTTAGATTTAACTGCTGCTTCAGGTGTAATGTCTTATATCAACAGTGTTAGTGTGGACAGACAGTTAAAAGATGCTGGTCTGCATCAGTTGTTACAAGTCCATGATGAGGTAGTATATGAAGCTCCAGAAGGGCTTGCAGATGATTACTGTAAAGTGTTGACTTCTCTCTATACTAATGATACTATATTAGTAGGTGAAGATTTCGCAGTGCCAATCACTTGCGAGTTTCATCATGGTAAAAACTGGTATGAAGCCAAGGAGAAGAGTTCTTAATGAAAGCAATGTTAGCTGACCACACTCTTGATGGAGGTAGAGAGAAGTTTCTCAACCTCATCACGTTTCCAAAGATTGTCATGCCAAAGTATGATGGTATCCGCGTTATGAAGGTTAACGGCGTACTTAAGATGCGTTCAGGTAAAACCGTACCTAATGGCTACCTCCGCGCTGCACTAAAAGATTTACCCGATGGTAGAGAAGGTGAGCTTGTAGTTAACAACTCTTTTAGCGACACTACTTCTTTTGTCCGTTCTCACTACAAAGAGGATGAGCGTTGGCATCTTTATATGTTCGACAGGTTTGACATACCTGACAAAGAGTTTGGTGACAGGATTCACCGTCTACACTTTGAGCGCAAGCCATCATTACGAATCCATTGTGCATCGTATGATATAGTCAACTCTCTCGAAGAGCTATTACAGCTTGAACAACAATATGTGTTAGATGGTCTAGAGGGTGTAATTATCCGCGACCCTGACGCACCCTACAAATTCGGTAGGGTTACATTCAAAGAACAGTCCTACTTATCATTCAAACGTGCCATGACAGAAACTGCTAGAGTTATCGGATATGAGTGCAAACTCGAAGGCGGCATGTCTGTTGACACTCTCGGCTCATTACAACTTCGCACCTCTGAGGGTGTAGAGTTCTCATGTGGCAGCGGTCTTGATGATATGTCGCGCTCTATCCTGTGGAGTATAAAAGATGAACTCATCGGCAAGTCTGTTGAGTTCAAGTATCAGCGCTCTGAACAGGTTAAGCCGCGCTTTCCTGTATTCTTGAGGATGCTGTAAATGTCGTTGGTGACTAGAAACACCCTAGCCAGACTGCACCCTAAATGTGCGTTCAAGTTCTTTACTAACTACTAAACTAATGCTACAAGGACAATCACCGATGATGACTGTGCAAGCAAACACGATGACAATCTCTATACCAAACGCAGAGTTTGAAACCAACGTTGCTCTTGACGTTTCCAATCTTGTCAAGAAGTATCCGAAGGGTGGTATGGAATACCTTCCATGGAGTGTGTGTCTCATGCTTATGAAGCGCCATTATCCTAAATTTTCATTCACCACGGAGTTGTTTGACGGCAAACCTGTCATGTTTTTACCAGATGGTAGCGCAATTGTATCTGTACTCATCGTGGATACAATTAGTGGTGCTACCTCTTTGCCTAGTCATTTTCCAGTTATGACTGGTTTCAACCACAGCAGCGCTATTGACCCTGACTCTCGCGCTATCACTGACAGTATTCAGCGTGCAAAGGCGAAGGTCTTGGCAGAGGTGACTGGAATTGGTTTAAATCTATGGCTTAGACTTGAAGAAGAGGACATCAATGGTTCGTCTCCTGTTTCTACTCGCGAAACAGCTAAACGTGCCGCACCTGCTAGACGACCTGCTCCATCGCCTGTGGTTGAAGATGAAGAGTATTCAGACGATGATAGCGGATATGATGAGGAAGAAGACTGCGAAGACGAAGAAGAAGAAGTCTTCGAGACAGAGGAAAAAAAGCCTCTAGCTCGTCGCACTCAACCAGCAAGAGCAGCCTCATCGACTTCGCGCTCATCGACCGCAACTACAAACTCGCGCAGTCAAAAACCAGCAACAACAAGTAAGAGAGCTAACCCCTTTGGCTAAATCTAAAGAATCAACAGCGTACATCTCCTTATGGGAGAACGAGTATGCGACAACTGACGCACACCCGATGTACAAGGGTACACTCCAATTCACCATTGACGAAATGAAAGAGATTCTCAATGAAGCCGTCAACCTTCAAGGTGATGGTGACGACCAAGACCGTTACACACTCGATGTGGCGATTTGGGACAAACCAGACGGTGGCGGCAAGTATCCCGTCCTTGGTGGTACAGTCAAAGTGCGCCAACCGAAGAAAGAAGAACCAGCAAAACGTAAAACAACAAGAAGAAGATGAACACATTTAGGCGGCTACTCGAATACTGGAACGGCGACGAAGCTGGCGCATACCCTGTGGATAGCGCCACTATCATCAAGGTCGTTGCGTTCTTCTCCAAGACTCTCGCATCCTCTGTGCAAGATGTTTTCTTTAGAGATGGCGCACACTCTGACAAGCTTCGCGTATCAGCAATGGGTAAGCCGCTTATTCTTCTTTGTTTAGCGAAGATTGGGTATAGCGAACCTGATGCAATTAATTTTAAGTTGCGCTGGATATTCATGCTTGGACACGTCTTCGAGGCGTTTGTGATGTGTGTCATATTCCTATTGGGGTATGACATCCACAGCGCACAAGACGAAGTTGAGTTTGGAGGTGTTCTCGGTCATATCGATTTTATGGTAGGTGAAGCGGTAGTAGAAGTTAAAACAATGTCTGACACCTACTTCCGCGAGTTCTGCCGTAACCAGAATGATGACAGAGGGTATCTAACTCAACTGCACATTTACTGTGCTGCAAAGAAAACAAAGCGCGGCGTGTGGCTTATCATAAACAAGTCTACCAACGAACTGCGAGAAATTCCGTTGAAGTGGGATGACAGGATTTTGACTCGCGCACGACTCGTCATCAAACACTTTGACAACACAGATGGTATTGACTACATCATCGAGAATCTTAATGCACCAGAAGGAGTGCCAGAAAAGCGTGGAGGTACATTGACTGGTAAGTTTCTTGTACCTCCTAATATGCGCTACTCCTTCTACAAAGAGGCATTTTATGACTGTGATGGTCAGTACCTTCTGACTTACAAACCTTATTGGTATAGGAGTTTTATAGAGTGAATACAGAATGGGAGCTTTGTGATGACCGTGGTAAATACAGTAATACCCAAGAGAGACTAGCTTGGGATGAGTTTTACAGACGTGGCGTTCCAGACGATGATGTACAGTCGTTTAGTTTCTCTGTTATAAACCCATCAAGCGGAATGGTTGTGAATGGAATGTTTAAAAGAAAACAAACTGACGACATCAAAGAGCTTGCACCAACAACAACAACAACAAACACAGGTTGGGAAATACACAATGGTGCAAGTTACAATGCTGATGTAGCAAGAGCAGCTTGGGACGAATTTGAGAAGTTTGGCTTAATACCTAGGTTTACAAATTCTCTAAACTTTACTGTAGATGTTAATGGAAAGCGTTCAAACGTAAGGTTTAAAAGATTTAGCATCGTGCAACCGCCTTTTCCGTTAGGTCTACCAAACATCAATGACCTTGAAGATGCTGACTCTGTGCTTTATGACGCGCTCACACAGACCTTTGTTCGTCCACCAGTTCGTGTAACATGTGATGGTGCTAATACCACACAGAAGTATCACCTAAAAGATGCGCAAAAATTCTGTGACGAGCAGCGCTCTCTTGCTGAAGATTTCATGTCTTCACTAACTATTGACAAAGAACAAACAAAGGTAGTTGCATTTGTACTCTACGATGTACTCTACATTTTTATACGTTCAGATGTAGCTCCGAGAGCAGTTGTCTCGTTCAGCTCAAAATCAATGCTGCATGTGTTCTACTGCGAAAGCAAAACATTTGGATGGTTCGATTGTGTGGTTGAAGACTTAGAGCAATCTATAAATGTACAGCCGCACCTTGATACTAAAACGATAAGAGATTACGGTGATGAATATGTATTCACTCGCGTACCTCTAACAGAAGTCACAGAAACAGAACCAATCTACACACAAACAATGGATATGGGAACATATAAACTCCGCAAGCCTGACGAACTGCTAATCCGCATCCTAGAAGACACAGAAAACAAAACTAATGTCGCTCTTCTTCTTGGAAAACCTGGAACTGGCAAGACTTTCTTCACCTCCTGTTACGCCGCTCGTAACAGAGCAGAGTACATTTATACCCTCTGCCATGATGGTACAAACAGCGAAGACTTGTTCTACAGCGTCAACGTCGGCAAAGCGGTACTCCGTGAGGCTGACAATCACGAAGAGGTGTACCAAGCTGGTATTCTTCTCCGCGCTGTGCAAGCTTCACGCAAAGGTAAAGTTGTGGTGTGTATTGACGAAATTGATAAAGCGTCGAAGCGCACCGAAAACTTGCTACTCGACTTTGCAGAGAACTACCGCGTACCTTTCCTAGACCGTCAAGAAGTTGGTGTTGCTAAAAACATTACCCTCTTCTTCACCTCTAATGGCTACCGCCCTCACAGTGAAGCTTTCTTGCGCCGCTGCTATCGCCACCACTTTGACTTTCTGCCGCGTGATGTGGAAATCAGCTTAATCGCGCACAAGCAAGCATCCATAATTGTTGACGCGCTAATTGCTATTCGTGCTGGAGGTGCAAGTTCACCTTCCGTAAAAGAGGGTATGCAATTTGCTGCATCGCTCGAACACGCGCAATCTATTAAAGATGTGGAGACGCTGATGTTCGCCTATCTTTGTAAAGAACCTGAAGATTACGAAATCTTGAGCAAGGCGAACTACGCCACCAAATTTTACATCAGTAACAACTCTTCTACGAGGATGCCATTCTAATGAAATACGCTTACAAGACTGTTGATGGTGACTATAAAGAGTGTACCTCCGAAGAGTACCAGACTCTGTTGCGCCTCAATTTTGTAGTCACGACAATTACAGAAGAACCTACCCTCAAGAGTGAGCTAATTGACGTTATCTCTGAGGGTGATTCCGAAGCTGCGGCGATAATTGACGAACTCATTTCTGACGAAGACTTCGACAAACTCACAGAGTTGCGCGAACAAGAAATTGAGTACCTCATTGATGAAGAGGTGATAAACCCTGACTATGAGGATGGCTTCGACTCTGACACAGAAGTTGACATACAGTTTGACACTCTCAGCGCACCTGTCGCAAGCTCATCGTCAGACCCAAACAACTGGTATCCGCGCGCTGTCATTGTTACACCTCCAAAAAAAGAGAAGGTGGGATACGATGACATTAAGCGAATACAAGGTGCTATCTACCAACTGGTAGAGGGTGGTATGGCGAATGACAGCGATGAACTTGACGGTAGTAAATTCGCGAAACGTCTAGAAACTTACCGCGACGTATCTGTACATACTAAAAAGAAAGACCGTCAAACGCCGTCTATTCTTTTTCTACCTGACTTTTCGCCATCGTGCAGTTCTTACAACACGTTGTACTCAACACTGCTAAATGCTGTCAGTGCTATCCGCGATGACTTCAATGTTATTGTTGCACCCACATATAATGGGGTGCCAAAGTGGTATGTAGTTAATGGTGTGCGTAGCAGCGAAACTTTAACCATGCACGGTAATGATTATGTTAAGGACTTTGACAGAGACGGTGATTTAGATGCGTCTGTTATAGATTGTCCACTTTCTCGCCCTTTTTACGTCAAGCAAATTAACGGCTTGTGCGACAAGTATGGAGTCAGCACCATCATTGTGTCGGGCGACTGCGATGGTCAGCAACTCTATCTCGGCTTGCTTAACACCAACCCAAACATTGACAGGTTTGTTTGGCTTGATGGTAGCTACCTTAACAAGTCGCAGACGACAATGCTCGACAGTACAGACGAGTTGCTTAAAGCTGCCAGTTTGCGCGTCAGTGATTACAAGTCGCGCCTCACATATTTCAGTGGGGTGAAAGACACTAAATTATTCGTACGCGCTCTTGAGAGGTGCAACAACTGGTAAAAAAAATAACCGTAGAACGCAAATTCTACGGTTATTTTGTGTGTTATAATAATGTGATATTTAAACGAATAATAGGTGATAACTATATGTATGAAAGTTATACGAATGCTCTGTTTGATTCTGTACGGCTTTCTAATTTGCTAAGGTACATTCTATCGATCATTAGAGTATCACGCCTAGAAAGCGATCCTTGTCGCCTCTGTGTTGATTTATGATCGATAACTTCTTGTCACCCAACTCGATCGACCCTTTCGTATAAATATCGTTATCAGTAAAATTTCAGTATTTCTTTGTGATATCATTCACCTCTCTTCTAAGAGTTTGCACTTCTTCTTTTAACTCAATACCAGATACGCGCATTTCGTGAATCTCATGAGTCAGCGCTTCGCTAGTGTCGCCAACCTTGCGCATCACCTCTGTGTTGTTAATCACTACTTCCCGAATAAGAGCAATCTCTTGTATGAGGGTAGCCATTAATTGAAAGCTCTCAGACGTTGCGCTCGACTGTCCAGCAGCCATTTGTTTGTTGCTGTCGTTCATACCCTTTAGCATATTTTCTAAAGAGGTGAACATTGAGTCATAAACTTTATCTTCACGACGACGCTCATCCGCCATAGACTTTACTTTCTCTGTGGCGAACACCTTTACTAATTGAGGTATACCCAATACGGTGACTATACCTGCAAAGAACGTGAGCATCAGTTCAGCGGTAAACACTCCCTGCGATGGTTGGACTGGTTGCTGTGGCATTTGAGGTTGCACAACTTGTGCGACGGTGTTTTTCATTACTTTTTAGTTTTCCTTGCTCTGTTTTTTGACTCTGGCTCGAACCCTGATATAAGACCGCCTTTATGCGAGGCATCCAAACCATCGCCATTACCATAAGTACCCTTCTTCCGATTATAGGCATTAAGCTCGGCTCGATATTTCTTGCGTTTGGCGGTCTTCTGGTACTTCTTGTCATATGTGTAATCGCGACCTGTGGACTTGTTATGGACTCGTTTTGCCATATTGAGGTATACTCCATTCTTGTCTAAACTTCATAAGCTGTTGCGCTTGGTTTTGTATGGCGGCATCAATAGGTGATACACCCATCTGCTGTATTTGGTTGAGGTACATCTCTTTCTGCTTAATTTCTTTGTCAGTAAGAGTGCCACGTTCGCGCAAATAGAGGTAGATGCGGTCTTCATCAATCTGCAATTGGGTGCGCGTGATGAGCAGTTTTTCCATATTCTGCACCCTCTCGGTATACGACTTAGTATTTTTGATACTTCCAGCGCGAGTGTCAGAGAGTAAAGACTCTTTTTCACGGTCAAGCTGTTTAGTCACCACATCAAGAGAGCGCGACACATCGTTGTAGGTAATCTTGTTTTGCTTCACCATGTCGACAACGCGCAGATTACCACCAATTGTACCCAATATACGGTACGCCCAATCTGACTCTACCTCTTTGCTACGCAGCATACGACCAGTTGCGTCAGGTACTGCACCTCCAAAACCACGCTTACCTTGTTGGATAATCTCGTTATTGTTGTCACGAATTTCGGGACTACCACTCAACCATTCGATATCTAGTCTGTCGAGCGCTCCAAGGTATGGTATAGAGTTGTTAATAATACTGTACAACTCTGGCGGTACTTTAAATCCGAGCAGTGGGATGGCATTTTCACCACTTCTGAGGGCTTTACCTGTGCGGAGGCTTGAGTTTGAGGCAAGTTCATAGATTATTTTTGCGGGTGCATAAGAGGATTGTAGCGCACGAACGAGAGTAGCATTGCGCGCATCGCCTTGTAATTTAGCGCGACGGTCAGCGACTGTCTCATTCATGTTTAGAGTTTCGCGGATAAATTCAAATGTGGAGTTAGTAGGGTTATAAGAGGCATCGTTCCAGAAAACAAGTTTGTTGTCGTCTCTACCTCTACCAATGAAATAAGGCATACCCTTCAAGATGTCGGGCGATATACCTGCTTCAGTTATGGAGTCATCCTCACGCAGTGGCTCGGCGGTAAACTGACGCAACTTCTCGTAAGCAGCGTACCTCCATGGACGACGCACAACATCGCGCAGTACACGCGGCATCATTGAAGCTTGCCAAGAGAAGTACATGATGGCGTATTTGTCGATAGCGTATGTTGCGCTACCAACGTCGCGCATATCTGGGAAGTAGTTACGAATGTGCTTGTTAAGCGCTT
>Ga0335395_10000172_pt1 | contig 42190 bp, 31 predicted proteins | sample MAT02_FD_205744 | JGI IMG/M metagenome (GOLD analysis project Ga0335395, IMG submission 205744) | Freshwater microbial communities from Lake Fryxell liftoff mats and glacier meltwater in Antarctica - MAT-02 (spades assembly) (version 2) ... | reverse complement strand
TGCCCCATGCCCAATTCCCAAATCTTTAGTTTTGTTAGACGAAGTAGGAGCGGGGACAGACCCCTCAGAAGGTAGTGCATTGGCGATCGCCCTATTGCAATATCTCGCCCAACATTCCCTACTAACAATCGCAACTACCCACTTTGGCGAACTCAAAGCCCTCAAATATCAAGACGCCCGCTTTGAAAATGCCTCAGTAGAATTTGACGACAATTCCATGCAGCCCACCTATCGCTTGCTGTGGGGAATTCCCGGACGTTCCAACGCCCTCACCATTGCCAAAAGACTCGGTTTGCTAGCATCCATAGTCGATGAAGCTCAAACCTATGTCGGGGGAGCATCTCAAGATGTCAATCAAGTAATTGCAGGACTCGAAGCCCAGCGCCGGAAACAGGAAACCAAGGCCAGAGAAGCAACTCAACTGCTACACCAAACCGAAAAACTGCACAAAGAAGTTTCTCAAAAAGCCGCTGCTTTGCAAGAACGGGAGCGAGACCTCAAAATAGCTCAGGAAGTGGCAGTAAATGAAGCAATAGGTACGGCAAAATCAGAAATTGCTCAAATTATTCGTCGCTTGCAGGCTGGCGATCAAACGGCTCAAAATGCCCAACAGGCGACAGATACTTTAAATCAAATTTCCGAAAAACATTTGCCCTCTCGGAAAGCACCAGCGAAGCCGAAACCGGGTTTTATGCCGAAAACGGGCGATCGCATCCGCATTCCCAGCCTGGGCCAAACCGCCGAAGTCCTCAGCGGGCCTGATGCTAACGAAGAGTTGAGCGTGCGGTTTGGGATTATGAAAATGACTGTCAAACTGGCAGACGTTGAATCCCTCGACGGTGAAAAACCGGAAACTAAGGCTCAAACCGCCAAGATTGCAGCTCAAGCAGCCGCTACCGCCAAAGCTAAACAAGCAGCGTCGGAACCGGCAAAACCCAATCCCGAAATTGCCATTCGCACTGCTAATAATTCGATCGACCTCCGGGGCGCGAGAGTCTCCGATGCCGAAATCGAAATCGACAGAGCTCTTTCCAAAGCCGTGGAATACGGCGCGCTGTGGATAATTCACGGCAAAGGTACGGGACAGTTGCGGCGCGGGGTTCACGAGTTCCTGGCTACTCACCCGCAGGTTTCCCGCTTTGAGCTCGCCAGTCAAAAAGAAGGAGGTGGAGGTGTGACGTTGGTTTATCTGAAATAAGCTGTTGCGCATTTAAATTGGAAATTCGGGACGGGCTAGAAGCCCATCCCACAAGAGTTTTATTGATTTTTGACACACAATTTAAATGTAGAACAGCTTAGTCGGAACACGCAGAATTGATTTCGGACACCGGGCGGCGTACGATGGTTGGGGGTAAAAATTTATGGGTTTTTCTCGTTGCGATCGAACTTGCCACCGCAACTTTCAACTCGCAAATCCGTCCAGCAGTTAGGATTGCCGGAATCAAAGCAACGAGTTATGGAGAAAAATTAACAGATCAGCTTTTGTCCGGCCACAAAGCTTGCATCACAAATGCATACTGTTCGATATCCTGCCTCAACCCGTCTTATTTCCCGTGCCCAAGCCATGCGATCGACCTTAAAGCCCTCCGCTACCACAAACGAAACGGGCCCATCTCCCAACTGGGAAGAATTGACCCAAAAAGCACCAGAACCTACCCAGTTGGACAACATTAAAGCCCAACTGGACTTAGTGCTGTTAGCCCTAGAAGCGCTGGCAGAAATTGGCTCAGAGGCGATGCTCAAGGTAGCAGCCGAACTGAATTTAGAGCCAATGGTAGCCGATCGCGTGGCTTTGTGGCGGCTGCGCCAATCTAACCCGCTGCGGAAAGGCCAAGGAGGGCGCAAAAAACTGGATGTGGAAGAAGCTCGATCGCTCGTTTTGATAAGCTGTCATTTAGCTTCACAGCATCAAGCTTTAATCCGCCGCGCCGTGGCTTTGCTAGAACAAATGGCCGAGCAAAACCGCGAACCTCACACAATCGCCTTGTTGGGAGATTATATTGATAGGTTCAGCAACACTTATGCCGATCGCATGGAAGATGCAGAAACTTTATCGGCAAAAGAACTAACTAATTTGGCCCTCAAACTCCTGATCGATTTGCTATTCTACAGCAGTCCCGGCGGCCACAGACGCCTCTGGCTGGCTCTCCTAGACCGTGCTAAAACTTAAGCTCAGTGATGAATGGGAACGAGTATGAAAAATATCAGCAACAGGCAAGATGCCTGTTCCACCAAAAAAATATTTGTTGTGGAACGAGAATGACCAATATCAGCTTGCTAAAAAAAGCTTGTTGATAATACTGCAAAATATCAGATAAAACATAGTTATTTCTCCCTCTTCCCTCTTCCTTCTTCCCTCTTCCTTCTTCCTTCTTCCCTCTTCCTTCATTATGGTTCTCAAACGGTACACGCCCCCTACTTGCACGCTGGAAATTACAGCCAAAAGTTCGCCTCTATCTCGCTGGGCGGGCCAACCCGTGTTCAAATCTTTAAATTTCGAGTTGCGGCTTGATGACCCCAGGCTACCAGATACCGAACACGTTACACTCAGGGGCGATCGACTTCAACTCGAAACCCTCCACCAAGCTGTCAGCAGCTACGTCCAAAACTTGCTCGGCGCATCCCGCGACTGGGAAAGCAACCTCAACTTTAAAACCGACCTGACTGCTGCGGGCCCAGACTTATCAGAAGCCGCGCCCGGCGCCGTCATACTCGATCGACCCCTCAACACTTCCGAACTAGCAACCCCCGCATCAAACACTTCCTACCTTCCGGTTCCCCCCCGCCTAGAACCCCGCGGCTTACTCGCCCACAACTTGTTTTTAGGCTCTTTGAGTGCCGCCGAATCCGGGCCAGTAGTTCCCTTGAGCACCCTGCAACTGTTTGACTTAGCCACAGCATTAGATGACTGCGCCACCGAAGTGATAGCCCTCCCCAACCTCGATCGCGAGCGCGGACGGCCCTTGTCAATACCCTGGCTAAATCTGGCAGCAATGCTGGTCGCGATGGTGGGTCTGACGACAGGAATTGTCAAAATGCTCGATCGAGCCGCCACCACCCCACAAACCGCCACAGCCCCCGCCACAGCCCCCGTCAGCCCACAATTCAATACCCCTTCACCACAACCCCAGCTAGCCACCGGCGTCACCCCCAGCCCCGAAACCGTCCAACCAACACCCACAGCCACACCCGGTTTACCACCCCTACCGCCCCCGCCCATCAACACCGCCACCACCCCCCGCCCCAGCTTGCCCCCGATCGCCCTCACCCCAACACCAACCACCAACAAACCCAGCCCCATCCAGCAGCCACCCCTCCTCTTTCCCCCCAACAACAGCGCCCCAGCTCCCACTCAAGGGCAAGTAATCACAATTCCCGCCCCCGCAGAACAACAAATTGTCGGCTCCCAAGTACCCGCAATACCCTACCTCCTGCCACCCGTACCGCCGAGACTAGCTCCCGCCGTACCGCCCCCCCTACCCCCCTCCCTATCTGCTTCCAGACTTCCTGTTCCCCCCTTGGAATCATTCCCGCGTCTCGGGCAGCCGATCGTCCCCCCCGCCAGCACCGGACTCCCACCCCTCGAAGACACTCAGCCCCAAGCCGAGTCTGACAACAACCAAGCCACAGCGAGCAAAAAAAACCAAACTTTATTTGATACAATTCCCCAGGTTTCAGAAGCTAGAACTTACTTTGAAGAACGCTGGAAGCCCCCAGAAGGAATGGAACAAACTTTGGAATACAGCGTGCAGATCGATGAAAACGGGTCTATTCAAAGTATTATGCCGATGGGAAAAGCAGCATCCGATTATATCGATCGCGCGAATATGCCATTAGTCGGCGAGCCGTTTGTTTCTGCCGTCTCCTATGGAAAAAACCCTAAAATTCGAGTTGTTTTGAGACCAAACGGTCGAGTACAAACTTTTTTAGAAGAGAGTAATTAAGTAGGTCATTGCAGCAACAAATAACAGTATCTTGTAGGGGCGGGTTTAGCCAAGAATCACGAGATACAAGCGAGAAGATGAAAGCAAAACCCGCCCTCTCCTCCTCTTCTCAAACACATTATTCAGATTGCAAATTCAGGTTAATTACCAATGTCAAATCAGCCCCCAAAAAAGCTATTTTTCACGATCGTCATAGCAGTCGTTAACCTATTGACAGTTTTTCCTGTATGTGCTAAAAGCATCCCTTTACCAATGCAGCCATCAGAATCACCTGTAAAAAATAATAATCTAGTTCAAAATACTGGAGCAAATGAATCTTTCCAACAAGGCCTAAACTTTGCCGCCCAACAAAACGCAGCAAGCGCAGAAGCAGCATTTCGCAGAGTCATTCAAATAGACCCCAATTTTGCCGAAGCTTACGCTAACTTGGGCAGCATTCTAGCCAATCAAAACAAATTAGCAGAAGCACTACCCAATTTTCAAACCGCAATTCGCCTCAAACCCAACGTCCCAGAATTTCACTATATGTTAGCGCAAGTCCTGTACGCACAAAATAAAATGGCAGATGCAGTAGAGTCGGCAAAAAAAGCCAGAGATTTATTCAAAAGCCAAGGCAAAACTCAAGAAGCAAATTCACTCGAACAAATTATCAAAGAAATGGGAAAATAACTCAATTAGGGTGCGCACCGCAAACCACACCCTAATTGACGATTCTCTCTCAAAATCTGGTATTGCAGTTTCTCTCAATTCCCTTTTTTTCTATCCCAAACTTCTCCAACCCAATAAAAAACCGCAATCCCGGCAAAACTAAATAAAAAATCTTCAATACTAGCAGTACGGTTCGGTAAAATCGCTTGCAGCGTTTCTTCCGCAGCAGTAAACACAGTAAAAATTGCCGGCCCGAAAGGAATTGGATAATTAAACAAACGCATCATTTTTTTGCCCGTCGCTCGATGGCACAAAAAAGAGGCAGTACCATACAAAATAAAGTGTCCCAGTTTGTCATAAGGCGGATGAGCAAGAGGAAAGTTAACTAATTTCCCCATATCTGCTATCAGCATAATACCGAGAAGACTTAAAAAGTACAAAACAGACGCAACAATCCAGAATTTTTTTGAAAATAATTTCATCTAATTTTTTCCCCAATATATTTTTAGGGGCGAAGCATTCCGGCAGTAAATCTCTGGTTCTCACTAACAAATTGTTTACCGGAATGCTTCGCCCTTCCACTCTACAAGTTTTTTGGACATTCTTCTTCCCCAGAGACTGAATTCCTGTAAAATACAAATATAAATTTATTTGTGCATCAACCACAACAGCCTTAACTATATGAGTACAGTATCACCCTACGGCTCTTGGAAATCGCCCATTACTTCAGATTTAATTGTTTCTGGAACTGTCGGGCTCGGACAAATTGCGATCGACGGCGATGATATTTATTGGATAGAAGGAAGACCCTCAGAAGCAGGAAGAAGCGTCATCGTGCGGCGCACTCCCGACGGTAAAATAACTGACGTAACACCCGCGCCTTTTAATGTTCGCACTCGCGTTCATGAATACGGCGGCGGTTCCTTTGTTGTTAGTGCTGGAGTCGTCTATTTCTCTCATTTTGCCGACCAACGTATTTATTGTCAAACACTAGATTCTCAGCCAGAACCCCTCACACCCACTGCGGACTGTAGTTATGCAGATAGCCTTGTTGACAGAGCCAGAAATCGATTGATTTGCGTGCGCGAAGACAATACAGATAAGGGCGAAGCTGTCAATACTATTATTAGCATTAATTTGGCGGACTGCGCAGATATTCAAATATTAACTCAAGGTCATAATTTTTATGCTTCGCCCAGTTTAAGTCCTGACGGTTCTCAACTTTCCTGGATTAGTTGGAACCATCCAAATATGCCCTGGGATGGTACAGAATTGTGGGTAGCAGAAATTAATCCTGACGGTTCTTTAGGTCAGAAAAACTTAGTTGCTGGTGGCTTAGAAGAGTCGATTTTTCAACCACAATGGTCTCCTGATGGAGTTTTGTATTTTGTTTCTGACAAATCGAACTGGTGGAATTTGTATAGAACCCCCCTCAATCCCCCCTTGCTAAGGGCGGAGGCTGGAATAGAAGCCTCTTTTTTGGCACAACAAGAAATTGAACCTCTGTGCGAAATGGCCGCTGAATTTGGCCTCCCTCAGTGGGTTTTTGGAATGTCTACCTACGCTTTTGTCTCGAAAAGCAAAATTATTTGCACTTACACTCAGGAAGGCAAGTGGCATTTAGCGAGTCTCGATTTAGCGACGAAGCAGTTGACAACGATCGAGACAGGTTACACTGATATTTCCTCGGTGAAAGCGCGGGGAGAAAAAGTTGTTTTTCTGGCAGGTTCGCCGACTGCACCTACTGCAATTGTACAACTCAACTTAGCCACAAGTCAACGGGAAATTTTGCGAAAATCGAGCGATTTAAGCATCGATTCTGGTTATCTTTCCGTACCGGAACCGATCGCCTTTCCGACAGAAAACGGTTTAACAGCTTTCGGTTTCTTCTATCCGCCACAAAATCAAGACTTCGCAGCCGGGCCAACCGAAAAACCGCCACTTGTCGTCAAAAGCCACGGCGGCCCCACTGCTGCTACTTCTAGCAGCATGAATTTGAAAATTCAATATTGGACGAGTCGCGGTTTTGCTGTGCTTGATGTCAACTACGGCGGTAGCACTGGTTACGGCCGAGAATACAGAAAAAGACTGCAAGATAGTTGGGGAATTGTCGATGTTGATGACTGTGCTAATGGTGCTAAATATTTAGCTCAAAAGGGTTTGGTTGACGGTGACAGAATGGCGATCGCCGGAGGTAGTGCAGGGGGATACACCACTCTGTGCGCTCTGACTTTCCGCGATGTGTTTAAGGCCGGTGCGAGCTATTATGGCGTTAGCGATTTGGAGGCTTTGGCAAGGGATACTCACAAATTTGAGGCGCGTTATCTGGATGGATTGATTGGGCCTTATCCTGAGCGCAAAGATTTGTATGTAGCTCGATCGCCTATTCATTCCGCCGAACGTTTATCTTGTCCCGTTATCTTCTTTCAAGGATTGGAAGATAAAGTCGTGCCTCCAAATCAAGCGGAGATGATGGTAGAGATATTAAAAGCTAAAGGTTTACCGGTTGCTTACGTTGCTTATGAAGGGGAACAGCACGGTTTTCGACGCGCTGAAAATATTAAGAGGACTCTTGATGGCGAATTCTATTTCTATTCTCGGGTGTTTAAGTTTGAGTTAGCTGAATCGGTGGAGGAAGTGCCGATTTACAATCTTTAGCACAAATTAATAAGTTGGGTATCCTCCGTTGCTAAATATTCTATCAATTCTGGCTGCGCCGGAATGATAAGCGAGGAGACTGCACGTGCCGTTTCCCTACCATGATTAATTGTAGGGAAACGGCAGTGCCGTGTCCTGATTTCGGCTGATAATTCCGATGCAACCGGAAACGATATTACCTATTAACTTGCTGATATGCCTCATATACAGCCTCTAAAAAGAGATTAGCATCAACTTTTGTCGGCAGTTTTTCCAAAACAATAATATGTTTGACTTGAGTAGCCAGTTGTTTGCTCAATTCATTTCTAGCATTAGGTATCATCGCTTCCCGCCTGTGTAAATACTCTCGAATTACAGCAAAATCTTCTGGCAATAAGCGGGAAATATCAGCCTCGGCAAGTAGACTATCTATCAAAGATTGAGTTGACTTTGACACTTTCAATGCAACTGTTGTTCTCGGTTGTTCTTCTTGAATTACCAGAGTTCCTCCTACCAAATCTCCCAAACGTTTTTCTCGCTGGCTGAACACGATCAAAAATACACCTATAAAAAATAAGTCGTCAAAAGGTCTGAACAAAGCCCGTAGTGTTGATTGCTGAAGCCTAACTGGACGGCCGTCATCCCGAATTACTCGGATTTTGACATAACGCTTGCCTGGTGTTTGACCACTCCACACTGTTTCAAAAAATACAAAGTAACCTACATAAATGAAAAAAGCAATTAATGCCTGAACTGCAATCAACCAGAGTTCTAAGCGATTGGTACTTCCTATCAATTTTGTAACAGCCTCAGTCAATACTGAATTAAATATCAGTGCACCTACTAAAAACACGATGAGAATCAAACCAAAAAAGATATAGTCGATCAGCAATGCGTAGGCTCGGTTGCCAATTCCCGCTAAGGTAAATTCGAGTTCAACACTTTCTGGAGTGTGGAGAGTGAATCGATTAAATAATCCCATAGCTGTAGCGTGAATTTTGTGTTTTGAATTAGGCTTATTTACTTGCGTTTTGCATCGCGCATTTGCAAACCCAAACCTTCTTTGCGACTGCGGAGATCGTAGTAGATAATGGCTTTCATAGCCTGCCAAAAAGGATTCACGAGCGCGCCGCTAAGAATGCTCAGTGCTACAACCAAAATAATATAAACCGATACAAATGCACCAGATTCTGCGCCTAAAAGTGCAATTAAAATAGGTTGAACGATCGCCAAAACGGTCTGAATAAAAGCTGAGACAGGGATTGAAACCAAACCGCCAACAAAAACTATCCATACAATGCGTCCGACTGACCCCTTAGTTAACTCCCAACTGCGACTAATTGCAGAACTAGCAGTCAGATTATTTTCGATCGCCAGTGGTAACTCAACAATGAACAATTGAGAAACAATTCGGATATAGATAATTAAGAAAGCAATGACCGCAACTGCCACCAAAGCCCCAATAATTAGGTAATTTTGCTGAGAGATAGCAGCAGCCCCTAACCCCAAAACTGTTATGCCGATCGCACCTGCCAAATATACCGCCAAGAAAATCAGAGATGTCAATATACCCGCGCCAAAAAAACTCCACATCCGATGATCTACCTCGCGGCGAGCATCACTGACAGTCTCTGGATGTTCACTAACTTCAGCGAAAGCCAGACGAGAAATCAGCGCTGCGATCGCAGAATATTTAGCCCAACCGTAAATCGGCACTAACAACCACAGATAACCTACTAACGCCAAACCAAAATATGACTTAAAATGGTCGCGGTAAATCTGCAAACTAGCACTAACAACATTACCGACGCTCAATGGGCCTGTTTGTATGGCAGAACTCAGATTTTTAGGCATGACTAAATGGGTATAATCGTGTTAAACAGAAAATTTACAACTATCTTAGGCTATATCTAATACAATTTAGAAAAAACTTCATGAATATTAAACGTTGGATCGCGCGGCGGGAATCGAACTGGAAACGATTAGATACTCTTTTAACACAAGTGGAAAAAAAGGGGCTAAAGTCCTTACCTGCGTCTGAAATCACCGAATTAGCGAGTTTGTATCGTTCTGTTTCGGCGGATTTGGCTAGGGCGAGGACAAATGAAGTAGGTAATATTTTGTTACAAGATTTGCAAAGGTTAACTTCTCGCGGCTATACCCAAATTTACCAAGGTTCGCGCCGCCAAGATTGGGAAGCTATAGCGGAGTTTTGCCGCTGGGGTTTTCCGGCTACGGTACAGCAGACGTTTGGTTATACGGCGACTGCGACGGGTATTTTTTTAGTAATGGCGTTGATTGCTTGGTGGTTTGCTTGGCAAGATCCGGCGTTTTTGTCCCTAGTAGTTCCTGGACATTTGATTAAAACGGTACGCGATGACGGGAAATTGTGGATGGGTTCAATTGTGGGAATCGAACCTTTAGCTTCTAGCGGTATTATGACTAATAATTTATCCGTATGCTTTGCGGCTGTTGGAGGAGGGATTGTTTTCGGTCTTTATACTGTTTATATTATGGCATTTAATGGAGTGATGATTGGTGCGATCGCCAGTTTAGTCGCTCAGCACAATTTAGCTTATCCTTTTTGGGCGTTTGTATTTCCTCACGGTGCCCTGGAATTGCCGGCGATTTTCTTAGCTGGGGGCGCTGGTTTAATCATCGCCCGCGCCATCTTTTTTCCTGGTAAATATCGTCGTGCTGATGCGATGAAGTTTTACGGTACTCAAGCTGCACAATTGGTATTTGGGATTGTGCCGATGCTGGTAATTGCTGGTACGATCGAGGGTTTTTTCTCGCCAAATCCCGCAATTCCCGATCCGTTGAAGTATCTGGCTGGGATTGGATTGTTTGCGCTGTTGGTGATGTATTGTCGTCGGAGGCGATCGGCTACATTGGTGTCAACTGAAACCTAAAAACCTTTGTATCTCTCATTTATCGACAAGTCTCGATCCCCTAAATCTCCCTTAAGAAGGGGGACTTTGACGCTCATTCTCCTCTTTTTTCTAATCGATCGAGCCAAGCAATCAATTAAAATCATGACTCTGACTAACATCCGCTTTCCCGAAGACAATCCTTTTGCTCGAATTAAGATTAGGTATATATTTGGATGGTTGCTCTTATTAGGTATAGGCATTGGCTTTCAAATAGGAATCATTAGCTTTACACTGGGGGTAAAGTTCGATGGTAAAGAACCATTGGTTAAGGAAATATTGGGAATTTATTTCTCTATTTTGTTAGTGGGTTTGGTGTGGCGACAATGCAGGCTAGCGGGCATTGAAATTAAATATCTGGTTGGTAAAGTTCCCGATGGCTACCAATGGTTATCATTAGGAGGATTGGCAATCGCTAACATAGTTTTTTCAATAAGTGTATTCCGAGTATTTTATTATCCTTTGTCTTTTATCGTACCTTCATTTGTTGAAAAAACACTGATAGAAAATAAAAGTCTTAGTCTTTTAATTACAGCTTCAAAAACATTTTATCCAGAACTTTATTACTTAATTTTTGCGATCGTAAGTTGTGTAATATCTCCCATATTATTTGCCTTATTTTTAGGTGTTATACTACACAGATGGGCTGCAAAATGGGGAAATACCCCAGCAATAATAGCTTTTGGTTTGCTATATATAATTTTTGGTTACAAGTATTTTATATCTATATTTATTTCGATCTTAATCTACGTAATTTTGTATGCAAAAACCCGCAGTTTACTTGTACTGATGATTTTCACCGCACTGAGAAATTTTATTTCTATAATTTGGGATTTGTTCCAGTCAGTATTTGTTGACAATCAAACAGGAAGCACTCTAGAAATATTTCGATCGCAAATACAGCTAGGCGTCTTGTTTTTTGCTTTGTCAGCCCCTTGGGTAATCGGTTTTATCTATAAAAACTGGTCTGTACTCAAAGGGCCTTTACCTTACTTTGCCAATGCAGCAGAAGCTGAGAAGATTAAATAGGACTTACGAAACGGCTCAATTTTCACACTTTCTGTGGGTAAGGTGCGCAGTGCGCACCCTACTAATACAGCCGAAGCTGAGAAGATTAAAGCTGATTCCGAGACTTAAGTTGCAAATATTTGTTAACCAATTGCTGGCTAATTCGATCGGCCGGTGCATCCAAAACCAAAACTCCTTTTTGTTTCAATTGTGCAAAAGCCACCTGACGCTGTGCTAGTAAATCTAAAGCGACAGCACGATTATAAGCAGATGTAATTTCCACGGTGGAAGTGTGAGCGATTTTGTCAACTAGAGGGTCGCGCAAAGTTACGCAAAAAGGTAAATAACGAGGTGCTAAACGTGCTAAGGCGGAAAGCATTTCTGTAGATGCGGTAACGTCTACTAAATCAGTAATTAGCACGACTAATGCACGGCGATTTTGTTGATTTACTACTTTAGTTACAGCACCAACATAGTCGGGTTCTAGTAATACTGGCTGAATTGGTGCGAGGCGTTCAATTAATTTGGATAGCTGATGTTGACCTCTTTCTGGAGGTATCCAAGTGGTGATTTCCCGATCGAACACACCGACTCCCACACGATCGCCCCGATGCAGTCCAGCAGAGGCTAAAGACAGCGCTGCATTCACTCCCCAGTCAAAGCGCTTCAAACCCTGCACTCGCGCCGTCATCAGCCGTCCCCGATCGAGTAAAATAATCAGAGTTTGCTCTCTTTCTGGTTCTAAAACTCTGACTACAGGGCGCGATCGCCTCGCAGTAGCTTTCCAATCGATCGATCGGGGATCGTCACCAATACCATATTCCCGCAGTTCGGCAAATTCAGTTCCCATGCCGAGTTTTTGCGATCGACGCATTGTGCCACTACTTTCCAATGTTAGCTTAATTGAGAGTTCTTTCAGCATCACTAAATCGGGATAAACTGCCACTTTTTCACTAGCAGGTATTGTCCAATCGTGCCATGCTAAACCCCAGTTTCCCAACTGTCGTACTTGAATATCTCCCCACTGATATTCGCCGCGATTTTGTGGGCGGATTGTGTAAGTTAATTCCTCATCTGTATTAGGATTGAGGGAGGTTTCTAGCAGCGCTTGAGAAACATCAAATTCTAAGGGATAGGAGTCACAGATGCGAATTTTAGCTGTTTGATTTGCCGTTAGCGCAGCCCTCGGAGAGGATCGCACTGACAGTAAAATCAGATTGTCTCGCCCGATCGAAAGTCGGTGCAACGGATGGCGTGTAACTTGCACCAGATGAGATTTGACGCGCAGTGCGTCGATTATGCCTAAACCTAGAATTAAACAGTCAAATAGTAAAGTGCCGATGATACTTGTCTGTTGGTTGACAAGCATAGCCAGCAAAAGGGCGATCGGTATTGCGATCGCTAATAGGAAATAAAGGCGGATAGAAGGAATCATTTTGTTTACGGTGGATCAAGATCAAGATCAAGATAAGACGGCGGTTGAAACCGCTACTACACAAACGATGTCCGCCTTCGCGGACTCAATAAATTAACGCAATTTCAACCACCCGGTATTCAACCCGCGGAGGCGGGTTTTGTTCGTGTAGACGCGGTTTAAACCGCCCGGTTTTTTTCAACCACCCGGTATTCAACCCGCGGAGGCGGGTTTTGTTCGTGTAGACGCGGTTTAAACCGCCCGGCCTTCTTTAAATCGGTTTTCTGTCAATTTTTTAATGGGTGGCGAACTCAGTAAATTGGCGCATATAAGGGGAGTGAAACGCCAAGACTATATCTTCTTGAGGCACACCTTGTTCTAGCAGCAGCGTAGCAATTCCGACTTCAGTTCCATCATGCTCTATCCAGATTTTGCCATCTTTGATATTGAGATGAATACTGCATCCATGTGTGCGATGATTATCACGCCAACCTGTATGCAGCAGCAGATAGCGATCGCGTTCAGTATCCAAAACAGCTTGTACTTCGACTTCTTCTGGCGCAAATCGTTGCTGCGATCGTTCTAAAATTAAATTTTTAATAATTTGACGATATCGTTCTACTGCCATTGCACAATCAGCTCCTGTTTTTCATCATAAACCAATAGATTAATTCGAGTTCTCTCCACCACTGACCGTGTAAAACGACGTTGAAAGAAGGATTGATAAACTGAGTCAGGGATTGCTAGATAAAGTTTGCGTTGCGGGTCAAATTCTTCAAGAGCAAACTGGTAGTTCATAAACTGTCCAAGAGCCGTGTGAAATTCTGAAACATTCGATCTCCCAATAAAGCTTTTGATTTCGACTGCAATTTTTTCACCGGCTCGCTCAGCAGCTAACATCTCTGCCGCTAAGTCGATTTCAAAATCTACATCTCCAACACTTACTTGATAAGGATCGGCAGTAATTGTCCATCCTTCTTTCTCCAGAGCATTTTTAACTGCATTATGAAAGCGATCCTTAGCCATTCATTCTTTTGACTCTTAATCTCAAAATATAACTCAATACGGTTCACTTAAGACTATTTATGCCCCGGAGATCCCCCTAAATCCCCCTTAAGAAGGGGGACTTTGAGAGCTTTCTTGTCCCCCCCTTTTTAAGGGGGGTTAGGGGGGATCTGTCTTAAGTAAACCGTATTGAAATATAACTACTATTTAAATTGTACTCTCAAAAGTCCTAGAATGAGGCTCTCCGTCCTTTGGAGCGACTGAACACCAAGAAGCCCAGTCGGAAATCACCCGCCCTACTCATCTTTGGGAATGATGGATCGATCGTACTAAAGGAAGCTGCCCCTTTGGGTTTTGCCTGCGTCCAAAAGAACATTCCTCTGATGCCTTGCCCTTTCCAACATGGGAATACCATCCGGCTTATCGATCGGATTCAGTGAGCATTTCTGTAGCAACTAATGCCAGTGTACTAACCGAATTACCGTTGATTTTGTTTTGGTAGAGACGCATTTACCTCGGTACAGCGACTTGTTTTAATACCGAAGCTATTACCGAATCAATTTGTAAGCCATCTAACATCGATTCTGGTTTCAAAATCAGACGGTGACGCAACAGCGGAAGTGCGATCGCCTTGACATCATCAGGAGTAGCATAATCCCTGCCGGCTAGCCAAGCGTGAGCTTTACTACTTTGCAACCAAGCTACAGCCGATCGCCCAGAAGCACCCAATCCCAAATCAGGATGTTTGCGCGTATTATGTACCAAAGCTAACAAGTAATCGAGCAATTTATCTTCGACTTTGACTGTTTGTACTGCTTGACGGGCGCTCAGGATTTGCTCTACCGTTGCTACGGGTTTTATCCGAGCTAAATCGAGGCGTTTGGCGCTAAATCCTGCCTCTGAATTCAGCAGCATTTGCTTTTCTGCTGCTGCATCGGGATACCCAACCACAAGTTTAAATAAAAATCGGTCTAACTGAGCTTCTGGTAGCGGATAAGTGCCTTCAAATTCGAGGGAATTTTGAGTGGCGATCGTCCAAAACAACTCTGGTAAAGCTAACGTCTCGCCGTCTAATGTTACCTGCTGTTCTTCCATTGCTTCTAGCAGTGCTGACTGGGTTTTCGGAGGCGTGCGATTGATTTCATCTGCCAGTAAAATCTCAGTAAAAACAGGCCCTTTTTTCAGCGTAAAAGTATGACTGTTAAAATCAAAAATATTCGTTCCCAAGATATCAGATGGCAAAATATCCGGCGTTAGTTGAACCCGGCGAAAATCTGCTTGAATCAATTGGGCGATCGCTTTTACAAGTAGAGTTTTCCCGGTTCCAGGAACTCCCTCGATAATCACATGGCCGCCACTCAGCAGCGCCACTAGCAACTGCTGTATTATGGAAGACTGGCCGACAACTATTTTATCGAGGGATTGGCTGAGGCGTTTAAAAATAGAGTTCGTTTCGCTCATTTTGGATTGTTCCTATTAGACGAGAGATGTTGACGGATTTGCTCCCATTTACCCAACCAGGCTAGCAAATCTCGATCGCTGATTTGGCGCGATTTCCGAGATGGCGATCGCACCAATTCAGCCAATTCTGCCGCTTTTCGCCCTGTTTGCTCCTCCCAAGCAGTTGTCAGGGTTTCACTTTCCAGGGATGTCTGTCCCAATAATAAGGCTTTTTGGAGTTGTAACTGTTCTGCTTTGCCGATCGTTTCTACCGCAAAATCAGTGCTGTTGGCTTTTTCCAAAACACCCGCTAATGCTTGAATGTAAGCTTCGCTGTTGTCAACCTTTGGCCCTGATATAGTGACTGGCTGTCCGAACCTGTTCCACCCGGCAAAAATAGCAACGATGAGGATAATTGTACCCTGGATTAGAACAGGAAATAGAGGAGTTTTGGCTAGATAAGTGAATAAATTGTCCTGGGATTCGCGTTCAATAATTTCTGGATCTTTGTAGCCGTGAATGTATTCGTCCACCCAAATTTTATTGATTATTTTTGTTTTCTGGCTTGTGCGATCGATCTGAGATATTGCACCACTATCAACAACAGGCAAGATGCCTGTTCCACAATATATTAAGTTGCTTGTGGGGTGGGCGTCCCGCCCGCCTTTAAAAAACTTATTGGCAACGGTGCAAGATGTCGGATCGATAGGATTTTGGATGAAGTTTACTGCTAAAGCCTGTTCCGTTCCTTCTATTTCTTTCCCGCCACCTTCTGATTGAGTGACAAGCTTTGCTAAAAATTCATAATTACCTGGAAAATCCTGATAAGCGTTAGCAGCCAGATGGGGTGCAGAGGCAAAATAAACTGTTCCTTTTTCCAGGTTTTCTTTCCAAACAATTCCCCCAAATTTATCGCCTAAAATTGGCTTTTTGTCTTTGGGAACTCTCCGCCCGGTGTCAATTTTAATTTCCCCGACTGAATCGGGGAGCAAGCTACTGAAAGGTGCTGCTGTAACCGGTGCATCAACTCCCAAAATTACTAAAGTATTTCCCTGTTTAACCCACTTTTTTTCGATATCAGAAATAGCTCCTGAGATCGAACTACTATAGATGCGTAAAAGTGTACTTGGCGGTTTTGTATCGGGGTTTTTGGCAAAGTCTGCAACAGGTTTTTGCCAGCGCTGAATCTTGGTTCCCCGTTTTGACATGAAAGCATACCATGCTCCGTAGCCATCCGGGCCTCGATTATAAGTCGAACCGCTGTTGATTTTGTTGCTAGCGGGAGCAAATACTAGGGTAATGATGATTATTGCAGTAATGCCGATCGCACCCAACAACCAAAACCTACGATTTGATAAGTTCATGGCTGTTCAATCCTTAATTTGTTGGTAAGCTTGCTGACACTGTTCAAAGGTTGAGGCGTCAGCTTCCATGTTCCCAAAATACAGTTGTTCATGGATGGCGATCACAGTTTCGTAAGGTGCTGGCTGGGATAATTGCTGGATTAATTGCAAGTATTCGCCATCAGTGCGACTAGCTTGATAAACAGCGGTTCCGCCATCATTTAAGCGCTGTAAAACTGCCATATATAGACAGTGGCAAGCTTGGCGGTATTTGCCTGACTGCTGCAATTTTTGCGATCGCAAAAACAACTCTGCTACCGACAAATCTTCAATTGTTTGTTTCGCACTGACATCAGTTGTTTGATTGCTTTTTCGGAAATTATGAATATAAAAACGCAACTGTTGCCAAATTTGCCAACTCGCCCAGACTGCGAGCAATGCTAAGATTACCCAAAAGGCGGTTTTTGCGATCGTCCGCAAGATGGGAGAATCAAACCAAGATGGCAATTCGACATTCGGCATATTTTGGGCAGTTTTTAGTTCCCACCATTCCAGAAATCGCTGTTGTGACTGTGCTAATTGCCAACCGAAATTTGTTTTCTCAAAGGAGCTTTCCGACATAGTTTTATATTAGTTAATCAATTATAGTTCAATACGGTTCACTTAACACTATTTATGCCCCGGAGATCCCCCGAAAGCAAGGGGGAGTTTGAGAGCATTCTTGTCCCCCCTTTTTTTAAGGGGTGTGCCAGGGATATCTGTTCGTCTAACCGATTTAACTAATTTTCAATACCACATATATTAGCTTTTTGTCAACTGTCTATCGATCAAAAATTGATTATATTAAATTATCAAATCAATCTTCTGCCATAACTTTGAAGTTACTTAACACCGTCATAAGAAATTTTATAAATATTTACAAAAAAAACGTGTCAGAATGGAAACAATAAGGTAATGGATAACAGACAAGGAGGCACGTTATGGTAGCGCTGACTGAAAGAGTCCAACGCAGATTGACGGTGGAAAAGGTCGAAATTGCCGCTGAAACAACGGCAATTCGATGCTTGGACTGGGATCGAGACCGCTTTGACATCGAATTCGGACTCAAAAACGGTACAACTTACAACTCATTTATCATTCGTGGCGAAAAGACAGCCCTCGTTGATACTTCTCACGAGAAATTTCGCCAACAATATATGGACTGTCTGACGGGCGAAATCGACCCGAAAGACATTGACTATCTCATTATCAGCCACACCGAACCAGACCACAGCGGTTTGGTTAAAGATGTGTTAGCACTCGCACCGCAAGCAATTGTCGTCGGTGCAAAAGTAGCAATTCAATTTTTAGAAAACCTTGTACATGAACCATTTGAGCGACTTGTAGTCAAAAATGGTGACAAGCTAGATTTAGGAAACGATCACATTGTCGAATTCGTATCGGCCCCAAACTTGCACTGGCCGGATACTATTTTCAGTTACGATCACAAAACTAAAGTAATGTTCACCTGCGATGCTTTCGGGATGCACTACTGTTCCGACAGCACCTACGATGACGATTTAGCAGCAGTTGAGGAAGATTATCACTTTTATTATGAGTGTTTGATGGCTCCCAATGCCCGATCGGTCTTGAGTGCAATGAAACGCATGGCAGAATTGGGTGAAATCGGTACAGTTGCGACCGGTCACGGCCCATTACTACGTTATAACGTGGTTGAACTCACCGGGCGCTACAAAAAGTGGAGCCAAGAGCAAACCAAGACAGAAACTACAGTAGCAGTATTTTACACTTCCGACTACGGATTTAGCGATCGACTCAGCCAGGCGATCGCCCACGGAATCACCAAAACCGGTGTCGCCGTAGAAATGATGGACTTAAAAATCGCCGACTTACAAGAAGTGCGGGAACTTGTTGCTACAGCCGCCGGGATCGTGATTTGTTCACCGCCCAGTGTCGGCGCTGCGGGCGAGAATGCCGAAGCCGCCATCAACACAATTTTAGTAGCTGCTAACAACAAACAATCCTTCGGCTTGTGCGAATCAGGCGGCGGCGACGACGCATCTATTTATCCGCTGCGAAACAAGTTCAAAGAGTTGGGTTTAAAAGAAATATTTCCCAACATTTTGATTAAAGACACGCCCACGGAAGCGATTTATCAACTTTGCGACGAAGCAGGCACCGACTTAGGACAGTGGCTGACGCGCGACAAGGCTGTTAAACAGATGAAATCCCTCGACAGCGACCTCGATAAAGCCTTGGGACGCATCAGTGGCGGACTGTACATCATTACTGCTCAAAAAGGCGAAGTTAGCAGTGCGATGTTGGCTTCTTGGGTAACGCAAGCCAGTTTTAAACCATTGGGTTTAACAATAGCAGTTGCGAAGGATCGGGCGATCGAATCAATGATGCACGCGGGAGATAAATTTGTTCTCAACGTGCTCGAAGAAGGCAATTATCAAACCTTGATGAGACACTTTTTAAAGCGTTTTGCTCCTGGTGCCGATCGCTTTTCTGGAGTCAAAACTCAGCCCGGTAGTAATGGTTCTCCCATTCTGACAGATGCCTTGGCATACATGGAATGCGAAGTAGTCAGTCGGATGGAACTTTCGGATCATCATATCGTATATGCGACTGTCGATAGCGGCCGCGTATCCAATCCCGAAGCACTCCCCGCAGTTCACCACCGTAAAGTTGGCAATCACTATTAGGAACGAAGGAAGAAGGAAGAAGGAAGAAGGAAGAAGGAAGAAGGAAGAAGTCCGAGGGATGTTTCAACTTAATGTCCTTTACATCCGAGTCTCGATCCCCCCTAGCCCCCCTTAAAAAGGGGGGGACAAGATTCTTCTCAAAGTCCCCCTTCTTAAGGGGGATTTAGGGGGATATAGCTTCGGATAAAAGCGAGATATTTCAACGGTTTTAGGCTTGAGTTGATACCAATGCACTGCACCTTACCCCGCCAACAGTTGCTTTTATTTCTTGATTCCTCCCTCTTCTTTCTTCCTCTGCGTTCTCTGCGCCCTCTGCGGTTAAATAAAAAAAATCTCATTCACACAGCCAATAGCCTTCCTGTAGCAAATTTAATATTCATAGGTGCAATCAATGACTAACACTCTAATTTCCATGCTCCAATCCGATGTTAAACCTCGCGACGTACAATTTCTCCCCATCGGACTGGATACTTTTATTATGCGATCGCGAACTTGGGATAGACTCAAATTTGAAGTAGAATATTCCCTACAAAAGGGTACAACAGCAAACAGTTATATTATTCAAGCTGACAAAACTGCTTTGTTCGACCCACCAGGGGAATCTTTTACGCAAAATTATCTAGAATCTTTGCAGAAACGGGTAGATTTAAAAAAGCTAGATTATATAATTTTGGGGCATTTCAACGCTAACAGAGCCATCACGATTAAAGCTTTGTTAGAATTAGCCCCGCAAGTCGCTTTTGTTTGCACGAATCCAGCCGCGATTGGTTTGCGAGGTGCTTTTCTAGAACAAGAACTAAACATTCTGATCGTCCGAGGGGAAGAAAGACTAAACTTAGGCAAAGGTCACGAATTAAGATTCATCGCGACTCCTACTCCTCGGTGGCCAGACGAGCTTTGTACTTACGATTCGCAGACTCGAATTGTGTTTACTGATAAATTTTTTGGAGCTCATGTTTGCGGCGATCAAGTGTTTGATGAAGGGTGGACTGTTTACAGTGAAGACAGACGCTATTATTATGATTCTCTGCACGCATCGCAGGCTAAACAAGTGGTGACGGCGATGGATAAATTAGCTAATTTGCCAGCAGCATTTTATGCTCCTGGTCATGGCCCGATCGTCCGTTATGGCCTTAATGAACTGACCAATTTGTATCGCGAATGGAGCCAACAACAAAATTCAAAAGACTTGACTGTTGCGTTGCTTTATGCTTCTGCTTATGGTAATACCGCTACTCTAGCGCAGGCGATCGCGAAAGGAATTACTAAAGCCGGTGTTGCGGTGGAAACGATTAATTGCGAATTTGTTGAACCGGGAGAGATTCAAGAGGCGATCGAGAAATGTGCAGGATTTATCATCGGTACTCCGACTTTAGCAGGACACGCGCCGACTCAGATTCAAACGGCTTTGGGAATTGTGTTGTCTACAGCGGCTAAAAGCAAATTAGCGGGAGTTTTCGGCTCTTTTGGCTGGAGTGGAGAGGCGATCGACTTAGTTGAAGGAAAGTTGAAAGATGCTGGCTATCGCATCGGATTTGAACCGATTCGAGCGAAATTTAAGCCGACGGCGGCGACGATTTATGAGTGCAAAGAAGTGGGAACAGATTTTGCTCAAGCTTTGATTCGATCGCAAAAATTGCGCGCACCAAAGCCGACATTGACTGGAGGGAGCGATCGTACTGAACAAGCAGTAGGGAGATTGGTTGGTTCGCTGTGCGTAGTCTCGGCGAAGCGCGGGGATCTCACCAGTGCGATGCTGGCTTCGTGGGTGTCGCAAGCCACGTTTAATCCGCCCGGTGTGACTATTTCTGTGGCTAAAGATCGATCGATCGAAGCTTTGATGTACGCCGAAGATAAATTTGTGCTCAACATCTTAGCAGAAGGGCGACAGTTGCGGAAGTATTTCATGAAAAACTTTGCTCCAGGAGAAGACAGATTTGCCGGAGTCGAAACGATGGAAGCTAGCAACGGCTGTCCGGTTTTGACTGATGCTCTAGCTTATCTGGAATGCGAGGTAATAAGTCGGATGGAATGCGGCGATCACTGGGTAGTTTATGCCACGATTGAAAATGGTCATTTGCTCAAAAATGATGGGGTGACAGCGGTGCACCACCGGAAATCTGGGAGTCATTATTAAGATAAGACGGCGGTTGAAACCGCGCCTACAAAAACGAAGTCCGCCTCCGCGGACTGAAGAAAACAATGTGATTTTATTAACCGCCCGTTCTTTAACCCGCGGAGGCGGATTTTGTTTGTATAGACGCGGTTTCAACCGCCGTCTGCATCTGCGTTAATCCGCGTTAATCTGCGGTTGCAAAAACCGATTTACTTTGCCTCAACCGCCGATTCCGGCCACAGATAGATAGCGCCAGAAATCAAAGTTAAAGCCACAGAAACCCAAAAAGCAATTAATGCCGGAATATTCCACGCTTCGGACAGAGGAGCGATTAAAAGTGCGATCGCCACAATCTGACTCACCGTCTTCAACTTCCCCCAAATATTAGCACCAGAAATCGTAGTTTTATTCACACGCCATCCCGCAATTGTCAACTCTCTACCCAGAATCAGAAATACAGCCCAAGCCGGAACTTTTCCCAACTCAATCAACACTAAAAGCGGCGCAAGTACCAACAATTTATCGACCAAAGGATCGAGAAACTTCCCCAAATCGGTAATTTGATTCAGCTTCCTAGCCAAATAGCCGTCCAGCCAATCAGTAGCCGCAGCCACCACAAAAATAGCTACACAAATCCAGCGACTTTGCACGCTTGGATCGTACAAACCATAGAGTAGAAAAGGTACTCCCAGCAAGCGAGAAAAAGTAATCAAATTAGGCAAATTCATAAGACAGTTGACAGTTGACAGTTGACAGTTGACAGTTTGGTCGAAGAGCGCAGTCGAAGGGAGCTGGTCGTTGGGTTGACAGTTGACCGAAGGAAGAAGGATGAAGGAATAGTAAAAAATTAAGAATAAAAAAATTAAGGGCAAGCTTGTAAAAAGCTTGCCCTTAATTTAACATTTTTTGTAACCATTCAACTGCAAAAAAAATAGCTCGAAACTCAACATTAATCACAGACGATACCCCATTAGAAACAAACAGACAACCGAAAATAGCTTACCTAACACGCACCTTTTCTACTCAACACAACCCAAATCGTTTGGCAAAGTAGACTAATATCGTAGAAAATAGACCATTTGCGTTGGTAGTCGAGATCCATCCGCACAATAGCCTCAAAATCTTTAACTCTAGAACGTCCACGCACTTGCCACTCCCCAGTCAGACCAGGTTTGACATTTAAACGCTGCCAGTGAAAATCGTTATAGTCAGCAATCTCATCGGCAATTGGCGGTCGAGTTCCCACCAAACTCATCTCCCCAACTAACACATTCCAAAATTGAGGAAACTCGTCCAAACTCGTGCTGCGCAAAAAATAGCCGACTCTGGTAATTCGCGGGTCATTTTCATTCTTAAAAGTTTGACCTTTTGCTTCGTTAGTAACTAGGTGTTTGAGCTTTTCTGCACCTACAACCATCGATCGAAATTTCCACATTCTGAAATGCCGCCCTTTGAGCCCGCAGCGGACTTGATTGTACAGCAGCGGGCCCGGACTTTCCAACTGCATCGCCACTGCGACGGGTACAGCCACCACAGCCGCAATCGCCAATCCGAGCAGCGCGCCCAAAATATCGATCGATCGTTTTACCTTGCTCGTTACGGATCGGTGAACTTGCTGTTTTGATACACAAACTTTGTAAGTATGTTTTTGGAGAAATAACCAAAACATTTCCGATAACACGGATAATTTAGAGCTACTGATGGCAAATTTCATTTGATTTTTCTCAATTTTTATGAGATATCACCTCCATTTTATGAGGTTTTCCCAGATATGGAGAACCTCAAATCCTGCGCTTTGCAGAATCTTTAAAAAGCTACAACACTTTTATAAAGTTTCTATGTATTTCTCTGGAAACGTATAATTTTTATGTAAAGTTAAGTATATTTACATAAGAACTTAGGAATAAAAATTTAATAACTTATACTTTTGTTATTGTGGGATGGGTCAGAAGAGCCAGCCCTGTCAAGGTGTATGCTGAGCTTGGTTTTTAGTGCCGAAAATGCTTGAAATTTGGTAATTTGTAGGGTGGGCCGTAAGCACCGATTGACTTTGAGACCTATCGAAATACCTACTGGTTGACTTTTTCGGTAGACATTGCGGACGTTACAAGATGAGTCGGTGCGCATTGCGCACCCAGCCCTGTCTGGCGTGTCTGCCCAGCTTGCTTTTGAGTGCCGAAAATGATTGAAATTTGGTAATTTGTAGGGTGGGCCGTAAGCACCGGTTGACTTTGATACCCATCGAAATGCGTACTGGTTGACTTTTTCAATGCTTTTTGACGCACCCTACAAGATGAGCCGGTGCGCATTGCGCACCCTACAAACTACGATATTTTACGTGTTTGAGAGACTTTTATCCAGACTCAGCAGACACGCCAGACAGGGTTGGCATTGCGCACCCTACTTTCTGTCAACTGTCAACTGTCAACTGTCAATTGAATGAATGATCGCTATCCGTGGGAACATCCCAAGCAATTGTTAGCGGCTCTAATAATTTTTGCTGGCTGCTAGAGGCGAGGAGGCCTAAATATTCGCGAACAACAAAGCTGTGTTCGATATTCAAGCGATAACCGAGTGAGACATCTTCAAAGAAAAGCGGCTCTGCCAAAATTGCTTCCCAATCAGGATTTTGCCTCGACTCCTCGGCTAGCAGCATGAAATCTTCCTCCGTCGGCAAAAGTCCCGACGGCAATTTTCCTGACAAAATCTCCAGAATCCGGGACTCGCAGGTGCTGGTATTCACACCCTGACGTTCCAACAACTGCAAAATTTCCTCAAAGCTGAGAGTTTCTGCGCCCAAAACCTGCATTAATTCCCACAGCAGAAAAAAGTCGCTGTACTGCTGTTGTGGCACGTCCAAAATTTGAGGATAGAGAGCTAAACTCGCTAACCCGCAGGCAACTCGACCAGTTTTTGCTGATAATTTCGTGCTTTTAGATACAGAAGTTAATGCAGAATTGTGAGTTGCTGAAATATCTCGATCGACCTCCAATTCCCAGTCTTGAACCACGATCGCATTCGGCAACTTCTGTCGCAACCAACGGGCGATCGCAGGCCAAGAACCCATGCCCCCCGCACAAATCGCCTGATTTATCCCCGCCGGCGACATTCCCGCGCGACTAAACAAAGCATTTAATTCGCGGTTTAACTGCTGCACAAAAGGTACTAAAACCAGACTTTCCAAATCTCTGCGCTTCACATCCCAATGCTGCTGGCCAATATCCAAAACAAAACTTTCTTGATGTTGCAAAATAACTTTCAAATGCCTTGCAGATTCCAACAATTGCAGCCCAAAAGCAGAACCTTGCAACCGCTGCTGCAATTGATAGCGACTAGGCAAATCTGGATGCCCCGGACGTGGTAGATCGATCGACATTCCCCAAGTTTCATTTTTAGCCAACAACTGACAGACAATATCCTGATCGAAAGCATTACCAGCCGCCTCAAAACTTTGGCAAGTAAAATCAGCACGAGTTAAATCTTGAAGATTGGACGGTAACTCAACTAAAGCGAATTCCACCGTTGCCGCCCCCGCATTCAGAATCAAAGTTCCTCCGCTAAAAGACGAAGCATTCACAGTCAGTGGCGCAGCTTCGGAGCCCTTTGAATCATCCTGAATAGAATCGATCGCACCAGACTGGATTCCTGTAGAATTTTTGACAGGAGTTATAGCAGCAAGCAAAGTGGCGATCGTATCGGGTACCACAAAAATTGGCGAACCCGGAGCCACCAAACCCGCGCCCAAAACAGCCTCCCGCAGATTAAACCCATAAGCATTTCCCCAGCCAGCCGGAGTCCCCAAAATTACACCCTGCAAGTCTAACAGCGCCGCATCGAGAGTTTGCGCCGTCAGCCCCGAAGCGCCACAGATTAAATTAGAAACGGGCAATTCTGCAAAATTCGCCGGGATTGCAGCATCTGAAACTTCCGCCAATTTATCAAATTTTTGCCCCTGCTTCCTCGGATTCAAAGTAGCTAGCAGCGCCCGCAAACCGTGCAGTGGCAAGGCGATCGAAACAGCCTGCAAGGGCGACCACTGCAACAGGGGTTCGTACATCCCAGCAGCCTCCCGCTGGTAAGGAATGCCCACCTTTAAAGGCAATTTAAAATTTTCCAGTAAAAAGTCTCCCGCAGGCAAAGTCAACTGCCGGAATCCCACGGATTTGACTGTCACCCGCTGCCCCGAATCTCCTGTAGCTATTTCCCGAATCACCGCACTCGTGGCAATCCTAAAGCTGGCGCTCGCAGCAAAACCTTTGTCCTGCGGTGCTTTCGAGTGTTCTGTGGGTTCCCAGTAAATCGGGTGCAACTGATGGCTGGCACGATCGAGCAAAGTCGCCGAAAGTCCACTAGAACCAAAATCTATGCCCAAATACCAGCGATGATTCCGGCGATTCTGCGATTCACCACATGAAGAGCCGATCGCACCTGACACAGAATGTGCAGCCGACTCTTGCTGTGTGGGAAACTCGCCCAACTCGATTTTCCGATCGATAACTGGTGCTTTACTGTCTGTCGGAGTTAGGTTTTTTTTTTTGCTTTCTGGAAGACTCGATCGCACTTCGTCTGTTTTTGCGGTTGGAGAATCAGTCTCGGTCAAACTAGCCAAAATCTCGTCTAGCGTCAACTTCGACTCGTCTTCGGAGGCAAACAAATCATCCTCAAGTTCGTCCTCCAAAACAAAGGGTTCATCGTCAGATGAGAGTTCTAGCACATCGGAGAACAAATCTTCCAGCGTGCCTAGTTCTTCCTCAGCAGGCTCCACAAAGGGATTTTGTGTACCGCCCTTGGGGGAACTCGCGGGTACAGTCACTGAGGAATTCGATCGCCCGGAGCTAGTAGTTGGCAATCCCTCCAGATTGTAGAGGTCTGTCTCCAACAGTTCCAGAGTATTGTTGTCCAAATTGAGAGCTCGATCGAGGTCATCTTCTAATGCCTGAACCGGCAACAAATCCTCGTCAGGCGAAGCTTGGATGTAGGCATCATCCAGCCGCTGCGACGGAGTGTCAAACTCGCCAGTATGAACATCACGAGCACTCGGCCCGCGCGCCGTTACACCTCGTCGGTTCTGGTTGATTTCCGCAGGTACGCTTGCAGGGGGACGATCGACAATAGGAGTATCGAAATTTTCGCCTCGATTTTGAGTTATTTCTAAATTTGGTCGATCGTCCGCGTCAATGTCAATTTGCCGATCGGCGATCGACAGCGAGTGCGGTTCAGAGACTTCAGGTACTGTTGCAACTTGCGGTTCAAATAAATCTTCAGTATCTAAAGTTAGATCATCTACAAAATTACCGATGATGAAATCTGAATCTTCACCTACTAAAATATCTTCCAACGATTCGCCTTCATCCAGCAGATTTACAAACAAATCTTCTGCTGTATTTAGGGGTTCGGTAGTTTCGTCAACCGCTAAGTTTTGAGCTTTAATTGGTTCAATTCCAGCAGTATTTTCTATATTTTCGAGGGTAAAATCTTCGGCTTCTAATTCTAGTTCTGCGACTACTTCTCCTGCGAACAAACTCGCGTACAAATCCTCAACATTCTCGCCGATTTCGGCTTGCATATCTTCTGAAGCAGCTCCAGAAAACCGAGTTTCCTCGCCTGGTTTTTCCGGTGCAGAACCGAATAAATTATCTGTCAAATCCGGGAGCGAGATTGGGGTTTCTAGCCGATCGCGCCTCAACTGTCCGAATTGCCCAGAAATTTCTGTACCTGCATAGGGAAATATGTCTTCGGCTCCAAGTTCACCGGTGCGACTTTGCGGGGCGGCTGACTGGTCGATCGACGTATTTGAAAGGGTGGTGGCGGCACTTTCGAGATTGGCAATGGCGATCGGCTGCGGCACATAGGAAGAAGCTTCTCGCCCCAACTGTTCCGCCAAATGGTTGACAAAAGCTACGAACATCGCCTCGCTCTGCTGGCTCAAACCATACATATTTTCGATGCCTTGGGACAAAGAAGCTTGATGAGTTTCCAGATTTGTTTGCAAAGTATCGAACACGATACTCATCGTAGAATCGAGCCTCATCAGCAGATTGTCAGCACGAGATTGGAACGATTGCATTTGCTCCAACCTTTGAGCAGGAGTCATCCGCGGATGTTCTGCTGATGTTTGTTCTCGTCGTGTTACGTCAATAGCCGATTGCTCCGATTGTCCGGCACCCAAAGAATAAGGTGCTGCACTACTTTGCAACAACTGATTTTCTACGCCACCTAACATTTGGCATAAATCGCGATCCAAGGTTTCTTCCAAGCGAGTAGTCAACACCTGCAAGAATTCAGAAATGATTTGCTGTTGGTTAGCTTGTTGCTGAGCTAGGGATTGTTGTTGCTGCCGTTTTGCTTCTAGCTGTTTGATTTCTTGAATTAGAGCTTGCTGTTCTTGTCGCAGAGCTTCTATATCTCGTTGGAGTGGCTCCGTCAGACTCGATCGCAGGTGGTTGATTTCTCCGGTTACGGCAAGCGTGATTTGCTCTGCTGCTGAGGGGCGAGGGGCGGGCATCGGCAGTTTGGGCATTGGAACTGGTTGCGGGCGATCGCTTGGGCTGGCAGGCCCTTTGTCTGTGGCTACCTTTGAGCCTGGGGAAACCAGATAAGCGCGAAGTCGCTCTAACAGTTGGCGTTGGTGGACAGTATCAAGAGAACCCGTCCAAGGCAAGCGAGGGGCGGGCTTGCTGAGTACCTCATCAATCTCAGCAATCAGTGCTTGAATTTTGTACTTCTGAGAATTCAAGGGCGGAACCTCTGGGAATGCGACTAGGGAAAAACTTGATCAAAAAAAAAGACTCAAGTCAGGTGGCAGTAGGACTAATAGATAGAATAATCTGAATGCTACTTCCTTAACAGTTGACAGTTGACAGTTGACAGTTGACAGTGAAGTTTTTAGGCAGGGGATTTAAGCCCTTGTCATTACCCACATCTCCTGAAACCCTCACTACGCCGTTATCCCGCCAGGGACTCAAGTCCCTGACTAATAGCGTAAGTCGGTTAAAACCGACTAAGTTTCTGGTTCTTTTAGTCCGTTTTAACGGAATGCGAGCTATTAGCCGTAGGTTTGAACCTACGGCGGGCTAGTAGGTAAACGAAAAATGAAAAATGTGGGTAATGACAAGGATTTAAGCCCCAGCCTAAAAACAATCCACCTAAAGGTAGGGGCTTAAATCCCCTGTGCTTTCGGTTAATAATCTACGAACAATAATCTACGAATATTTTTTGAGAATTGTAAATTAAACTTTTGCCTTCGGATCACTTTTATTGCCTATCATAGGTTATAGCTGTTTAAAAAAAACTGCAACTGTAGGCCCGTACTTCAAACTCTTATTTCATAAGTCATATTGTATTAGCGGGTACTTCCGCACCAGACGCCCGCTTTTAGGCCGTTGCGCCTCTAAATTCCACATCAAGCTTCTCGACGGTTAGTTCTCGATCGCTGAAGATACTGATGTGACGGCATTTTCATGTTTTTCCTTCTGCCATAGGACAAAAAACCTCAACCAATTTGCGATCGTCCCCGTGCTGTTGATATAAGGAACCTTCTATAGTAACCTTTATCTGTGTTCATAGCCAGAAGTTATCATGGTACAATAATTCTGGGGTAGCAAAAAAGGTGGTTGGGAACTGTGTCGGTTCCGCTCGCCAAGAGTACCAACCTTTAACCAGAAAGTTGTTGTGGATTTTCCCGATCGCACTGATATTTAACAGGTTTCAGGCAGTTCCAGTTGCATCAGCTCGCTGTCTATCATGCTTGTGTTTGCTTGTGTTTGCTTTTGTGGCGATCGACTGCTGCTAATGCTGACTGACAACAAATCTGGCAAGCACTGTTAAGCTTTGTAAGCCAAGTGCTGTCAAAGGTAATTCGATCGGCCCATTACCTTGCCACGTTGCCAAATTTTGTTAACAAAAAATTTAGCAACGCGGTGTGTATCTAAAAAATTATGGTATGGTGTTTGGTTTCTAGCTCGAAATCAGAGCTTAAGACTATTAATTCCAGTAAGCTATCTTTGCAGGGCAAAACTTTAGAGGTAAAATTGCCAATTTTAGATACTTGTTTCTCAAGTATTGAATCTCAAATCCAATAACTCGGCTGCAACCTATTTCTAACTCACCAGCGCAGCTCCAGCGCATAAATTAAAATGATGGCCTCATGGAAGACCGCTTTAACACCCGAGATCCGAATTCCAATATAAATCAATTGATAGTTTCTACTCCTTTTTTTGCTGGCTTACCAGATCCTGTAATCGAGAGAGCAACTGTCCATATTGTTACCCGCAGTCATCCATCAAATCAAGTGATTTTACTGGAAAATGACTGGGGAACATCAGTGTATTTTATATTGGATGGTTGGGTGAAAATTCGCACCTACAACCTAGACGGAAAAGAAGTAACACTGAATATTTTAGGGAAAGGAGAACTGTTCGGGGAAATGGCAGCGATCGAAGAAGCACCGCGATCAACAGATGTGATTACCTTAGCCCCAACACTGATTGGCAATATGCCATCTCAGGATTTTGTGCAGCTCATTCATACCGAGCCGCTAGCAGGCATTAGGCTAGCTCAATTGATGGCCCGCCGCCTGCGACAAGTCAACCGCCGCCTGCGTTTGCGGGAGTCTGATAGTACCTCGCGGGTAGCAGATATTCTATTATTTTTGGCAGAGGGGCAAGGGAAAATCATGGCAACAGGAGGTACAGAAATACCCAACCTGCCACATAGAGAATTGAGTAGCCTCAGCGGGCTAGCTCGGGAAACGGTAACGCGAGTGCTGAGCAAGCTGGAAAAAAAAGGAACCATTCAGCGCGAACGTGACGTTTTGTGCATTCCAGACTTACACGCCTTGGAACGCCTGTTAGTATAGAAGTATCAGAGATTGCTAATTTGAATCTAATTCAAAAGCACTCTCTGTTAACTAACTACTAATCCTGATTTCCCACCGGAGGTAAAGCTGTGAGTTTTAAGAAAATTTTCGCCGCCTTAGATGATTCTGAACTCGGCCACCGCGTCTTCAATCAAGCTTTAGAATTAGCTTTGGGCGATCGAGCCGAGGTGATGCTATTTCACTGTGTTACTGTCAACACGCTGGGCGAGACTGCCGTGCCAATTCCGGTAGATTTGGGCATGAATATCGAGCTAATGGATCAAACTTATCAAAATCAACGTTTGCGGGTGGAAAGGGAGCAAAAACAGGCTTCGGATTTGCTGCAAAATTACTGCGATGCCGCCGCAAAACAAGGATTGCACGTGGAATTTGACTGCAAAATGGACGGCGATACAGGCTATTGTATCTGTGAATCAGCCCAAAATTGGGGTGCAGATTTAATTGTAGTGGGGAGGCGCGGGCGCACGGGGTTTACAGAAGCTTTCCTCGGGAGTGTCAGCAATTATGTCGTTCACCACGCATCTTGTTCGGTTTTTGTAATTCAGGAAGTGAAAGCCGAAAAATGATGCTGATCACAATTTTGGCTGAAAAAATCCATCTAAAATAAGATTTGCTTTCGTAGCTAAACCCGGTTTCTATGAGCAGTTAGATGCGGCCGCGAGGCATCCAAACAGTGAAACCGGGAATCAGTTTTTTAGCGCGAAAGTCCCGTAAAATCTAAAATCTAAAATCTAAAATCGGAAAACCGGGAATCAGCCCCATAGCCCGTAAGTTCCGTAAAATCTAAAATCTAAAATCTAAAATCTAAAATCGGATGAGTGATTTTTTGTCAGCAGATGCCGCGTCTAATTCGGGCAGTTCACCAAGTACAAATAATGATCCCGAAACTGCTGCTATTTCAGATTTGGCGGGCGATCGCACCAATCCTGGGCAGAAGAAGGAGAATCCCGCCTCTGGGGAAGCACCTTTAAGGCTCGTAGAAACGGCATTCTTGGCAAGTACCGCTAGCTTGATTTGGCTGGTAAATTATTACTTTCCGCTGGGGCCTTTGCTGCGGGTTTTTTTCCCAGTGCCGATCGCCCTAGTTTACCTGCGCTGGGGCAACCGAGCCGCTTGGATGGCAACTTTGGTTTCAGGTTTGCTGCTGTCGGTACTCATGGGCCCGACGCGGAGTATTTTGTACGTGATGCCTTTTGGAATTATGGGAGTTGTGCTGGGAGGACTTTGGAGGCGTAAAGCGAGTTGGTCTGTCTCTATTAGTTTAGGCGCGCTGATTGGTACTGTCGGCTTCTTTTTTCGGTTTTGGCTGCTGTCAGCTTTGGTGGGTCAAAACCTCTGGGTTTACGTAACCGCCCAGGTAACAGAGATGGTGGAATGGGTATTTGTGAAGCTGGGCTGGCTAAGTGTGCCGAGTTTTAACACAATTGGGGCGATCGCCGCTGGGATGATTTTGGTTAACAATATTGTCTATTTATTTGTAGTGCATTTAGTAGCTTTACTGCTTTTAGGTCGTTTGGGAAATCCGATTCCGCTGCCGCCGCGCTGGGTTCAAGCTTTGATTGATTATGATGAGTAGTTATTGGGAATATGGGAATTGTTGACTGTTAACTGTTAACTGTTAACTGTTAACTGTTAACGGCTGACTGATGACCAATAACTAATAACCAATAACCAATAACTAATAACCAATAACTAATAACCAATAACTAATAACTAATTTATGATTGGTATTTATACAGAAATCGAACAGTGCCAGCGGTGGATCGATCGCTATCGGGGACAGAAACCGATATTTGCCTGCGTGTTAGGATTTACCGCAACAGGCTTAATTCCAGGCATTTCAGCAGCAGGAGCAACCCCGCACGATCGACAATTTACTTGTTTGGCCGATGCAGAATTCTTGTATAACGGCCCCCAACCGTCGCCCCAATATCCTTTACCGCCCCTACAAGCCGGAGCTTCGCCGGTACTGATATCTCGTGCTGTAGTCGAAGCTTTGAAAATTCCACTTTACTTGTTTAATGCTGGTTTGCCCCTCCCGCCTCCGGTACCTGCAATTGATTTAGGCGGCACTGCGGCAAAGTGTCTGATTTCTGGGAATGCTTTAGAACTCGAAACAGTCAAACATTTGCTGGAACAAGGGCTAATTTGGGGAGCTAAATTAGCCGATCGAGCTAATAACAGCTATTTAATTTTAGGGGAGTGCGTAGTTGGCGGAACGACTACTGCTTTGGGCGTGTTAATGGGTTTGGGTATTGCAGCGGCGGGCAAGGTTAATAGTTCTCACCCTCGCTGCAATCACGCTCAAAAATTGACTGCGGTGACAGCGGGACTGCATAATGCTGAGTGGAAAATTGGCGGACAAAACAGCACTCCCCTGGAATTAGTGGCGGCGGTGGGCGATCCGATGCAAATAGCGGTGGCGGCAATGGCGATCGCCGCGAGTCGAACTTGCGGGGTGCTCCTGGCTGGAGGGACGCAAATGCTTGCCGTTTACGCTTTGATGCAAGCCATAACGCGGGAATATGCTCTGCTGTGGCGTCCAGAACAAGTGGCGGTGGGGACTACGCGCTGGGTAGCAGAAGACCAGACGGGAGACACTGTAGGACTCGCTCAAGAGATCGGCGGTGTGCCTTTGTTGGCCGCGCAGCTCAGTTTTGCTGGCTCTGGCTACCCACAACTCCAAGCTTACGATCGGGGATATGTGAAAGAAGGTGTGGGTGCGGGAGCGTGTGCGATCGCCAGCGGATTAGCTGCAAATTGGACTCCAACTCAACTCCTTCAAGCTGTTGAAGCTTTAGCCTCGCGATGCGAAATTAAACATTAAGTGCATAGTTATCAATAGACGACAGTTAACTGTTAATTCTTAACTGTTGACCGATGACAGGAAAGCTAATAACAACTAACAGTCGAAAATTAACCCAAATAGTATTTTTGCTGGGATTAATGCCCGATCGCCAGCAGGAATATTTAATTAGACCTACCTACCTGTTGCGAGTGGATTCTTTTGGAAAGCAACTGCTCTTCCAAGGCAGCAATTCGATGGTAAGCTGCTGTTAGCTGAGCTGTCAGGCGCTGGATTTGAATATCTGTAGTCAGCTCTTTTTCTAGGCTTTGAGAATTCTTGTCGAAGTAGCTGTCATCTAACAGTATGTCCTTGTGTTCTAGGAGCGCATTGAGACGGCTGAAGCTTTGATATGAGGATCTGTTGTCATTTTCTACTGTTCCAGAACCGTCGTTTCTCTGTTGGTTCAGCTTCGTCTCGTTGGCAGAGTCCAATAAGTTTTCATTGAGGTTTTCTATGAGTTTGTAGAGGGCATCTACTTGTTGGGTCAATACTGTAACTTGCTGGCGGAGCATTTCCATGCAATTATCCTTTGGATAGTAACTTATATCTTTTTACATTTTAGGGAAATCTGTACACAACTCTAATTTATCACTAGATTATTTAATTTTTGACCGAAAAGCGAGCCCGCCGGGCCCGAAAGCTTCAGACACGGGGAAAAGTCGGCAGCGGTTTCAACCGCCTTTTTTTCCTCGCTCAAGTGAGTCACATTCGTAACATAACTTATTCTAACGGTTGTTCTGATGCTAAAATAGTTTGATGAAACAAAGATACAAATATCGCATATATCCAACTCCTCCGCAAGTCCATAATCTTGCTAAATTGTTTGGCTGTTGTCGCGTTGTATGGAATGATTCACTGGCATTGTGTAATTCATCCAAGAAGCTACCGAGTAACGGAGATTTGCAAAAGACTTTCATTACTCAAGCCAAGAAGTCGGAAGAACGGGAATGGCTAGCGGAAGTTTCAAACATTCCCCTTCAGCAATCAATTGCTGATTTAGGAGTAGCTTGGAAGAACTACTTTGATTCATTCAAAGGTAAGCGAAAAGGCCGGAGAGTTAGTCGTCCCAAATTTAAGAAGCGTAACAGCAGGCAGTCGGCACGATTCAGGACAGGAGGTTTCTCCATTAAACATGGGAAAATTTATCTTACCAAAATTGGAAAAATCAAAGTCGTCTGGTCAAGAGAGTTGCCATCCCCGCCAAGCTCGGTCACGGTAATTAAAGATGCTGCGAACCGATACTTTATCAGCTTCGTCGTTGAAGTCGTCCCAACAATATTACCCAACGGGCAATCAGTTGGTATCGATCTCGGTATAACCGATTTCGATACTCTGAGTACAGGCGAAAAAGTGAAGGCTCCCAAACCTCTCAAGAAGCATCTGAGAAAGCTTCACAAGGCACAACGCAAGTTAGCTAGAAAGAAAAAAGGAAGCAAGCGGAGAGAATTAGCGCGTCGAAAGGTTGCAAAAATTCACGCCAGAATCTCCGATATCCGTAACGATTTCTTGCACAAATTGAGTACCAGGATTATTCGTGAGAACCAAGCGATAATCCTAGAAGACCTCAACGTTTCCGGTATGATAAAAAACCGTAAGTTATCCCGTGCTATTTCTGATTTGGGCTGGCGAAGTTTTCGGACAATGCTGGAAGCCAAATCAGAAATGTACGGCAGAGACTTTAGAGTTATCAGTCGCTGGGAACCAACTAGCCAACGCTGTTCTTGTTGTGGACAGATTGGCGGAAAGAAAGAGCTTTCAGTTCGGGAATGGACTTGCTTGTTTTGTGGAGCAGTTCACGACCGAGATGAGAATGCAGCGATTAATATAAAAGTCGCGGGTGGATTGCCTGAGACTCTAAACGGACGTGGAGGATGGAGTAAGACCGCATAAGAATGCGGAATCGAACAGCGAAGCGTCAACCCACCAGTTCCCTAAACAGTTGTCGTTGTTTGGGTAGATTGGAATCCCCCTGATTTATCAGTGGGGAGGAAGTCAACTAATTGTTGTGTTCCCAATCCAGACGGTAAATTTAGGGACTCAGCTTTTCAATTTGAGAATATTCGATTTGAGATTGTCTTGGACGCTGAAACGGGGTTTTTCAACCCTAACACTTCGTTATAACCTTTAATCAGAGTGAAAAAACCCGGTTTCTGAGAGTCGGAGTGTGGCTCATCCTGTTAGATTGAGAGGGTGCAGATTCCGATCGCACCGCGATCGAGTACAATGGCTCTGTGTTTGAAAAAGAAATAAGATAAATCGGCGCCAACTACCGGACTCGAAATACGATTATTTCCCGACCCGCAGAACACATGGACGATCGGTCAATATTTAGAAAAGCGGATTCACAGGTGAAACGAAGGTCTTTGCTATTGGGGGCCGCCACCCTAACTTTAAGTCAATTGGCGGCAGGTTGCGACTCGAAGCCCATTCTCAAAATTCGATCGCTCAAAAACGGTATTCCGGCCCAACTGGTAAGCAAATTTAGCCGCGATTTACAACCGTCTCCGGTTTTGCAGGTAACGCAAGAAGGTCAATTAAAAGAATTATTCGCGCTGTTACAGGAGTGGAAACGGGTTCCCAAATCAAAAAATCAAGCTGATTTGGTGATGTTGGGAGATTATTGGCTAACTTTGGCTATACGGCAAAAATTGATTCAGCCGATCGATCCTGCTAAATTTGATAATTGGTCGAAATTGCCCGAAAGATGGCAAAAACTGGTCAGACGCAACGATGACGGTCAATTAGACGCTAAAGGTCAAGTTTGGGCTGCACCTTACCGCTGGGGAAGTACAGTAATTGCCTATCGAACCGACAAATTTAAGGCTTTGGGGTGGACTCCGACAGATTGGAGCGATTTGTGGCGAGTCGAATTGCGCGATCGAATTTCTCTCCCAGACAGTGCTAGAGAAGTTATCGGTTTAACCTTAAAAAAACTCGGAAAATCTTACAATACGCAGCAATTAGATAAAGTTCCAAATCTCAAAAAAGAACTGGCCTCTCTGCACCGACAAGTTAAACTTTACAGTTCCGAAGCTTACCTGCAACCATTGATTTTAGGCGATACTTGGTTGGCCGTAGGTTCCTCTGGGGACTTGCTACCGCTGCTGCAAACCGAAAAGGATATTGCTTTAGTAATTCCGGTTTCAGGAACTGCACTGTGGACAGATTTATGGGTAGAACCCGCATCAGGAAAGCCAGTTTCATTAGTCGAAAAATGGATTGATTTTTGCTTGGAGCCTCGGATTGCGCCTCAATTATCTTTGCTGGCTAAGGCTAGTTCGCCGATAATTATCGGCATGAAACCGGAGGATTTACCGACAGATGTTCGCACTAATCCCTTGTTATTGCCGGATGCTAAGATTCTTGGTGCTAGTGACTTTATGCTGCCTTTTGGGGATGCTGGGATTCAGCAGTATCGATCGCTCTGGCAAGAAATTCGGCAAGTAGTTACAGCACTTCCAGATATTATGAGGTACAGTAGCAGCAATTAGTAAACCAGTTTTTGAGATGTTTCGGATTAATTAAGTCAAGAGCCACAGCAATTTATGACACAAAAAAGCCCTGCCGGAAGCAGAGCTAAATTTGGCTAGAGCCAGCAGAGAGAATATGACTCTCCCTGCCTCTTAGAACCCGCTCTTAGAACGTGAAAGTAGTTCTCAGAGTACCAATAATGATGTCGTCGTTCTGATCGTTTTGATTGGGGTTGGTAATCCAAATCACGCCCGGAGTCACAGCAATGTTATCCGACAGCTTGAACTTGTAGAAGCCTTCAACGTGCCACGACTCGTCATTTGTGAATCTCCGCAAATTGCCCGGAGCCTCAAGTTTATCCAAGTAAGGCTCGCGACCTACTACAAAGCCAAGCAAGTTGCCTTCTTTCCCTAAATCGGGCAAAGCTAAGGTGACAGCGTAGTTCCAAATTCTTGCATCGCCGATGCCGATAATGCGAGCATTCGTTAAACCGGCCCAGCCACCAATTATAAATCTGGGGTTCAGGCGGAATGAAGCTTGAGCGCCGTAGGAGTTGCTGACAACTTTGCGAGCGCGGAAGCCGGGGAAGCCTTCGCTCAAACCGTTGATGGAATTAGCGGTGCCGGTACCGGTGAAACCGCCGAGATTATCGGGGCCGTTCCCTAAGCCGTTGTCAAACCCGAAGTTACCTCTGCTAAAGTAACCGTGGTTGTAGTTGAAAGCAACTTGCAAGTTGCGTCCGGGGGTAAAAGTCAATTGGCCCATCGCTGCGTAGTCGCCGTTGAACAAGCCCGCGCCTTTGGCAGGACTGGCTGGATTTGACGCCAAGTAGCCGAAGGATAGAGAAGTCGGGCCGAACACCCCGCCTAGCAAGCCCCTGTTACCGAAGGCGTAATCGAAGCCGATACCAGCGCCGCCACCTAGGCGATAAATTGGGTTCCGCTGTCCAAAGGCGCTGAGCGAGCCGTTACCGCCGTCAAAGTCTTCAAAGTAAGGGTTGACAGTCGGCATAATGTCGTCCCAAACGCCAGCGTTGGCTGCCAGGGTAACGTTCAGTTGGTTACCGACGGGGAACTTGTACAGCAAGGTGTCGAGGGCAACAACGTTGTCGGTTCGGCCGACTACGTTCCAAGTTTGAGTACCTTCGCTGGTAGCGCCAAAGTTAAAGTTTCGACCGTTGCCGACCTGAAGCCTGGTCAGTAGCAGGTCTCGGCCGGTGAAGCTAGTGTTTAAATTGAGACGCACTCGCTGTTGGAAGACGGTCTCATTGTTACCCTGGCCGATTCTGGTGTTGTTTCTGCCAAACAAGCCATCGCTGCCGCCAAAGTCATCGCTGAGAGCAAAAATTGCTTCCCCAGTCAGTTTGGTAGTGGTTGAGAATTGGTTGGCTTCGAGTTCGGATGTCCGAGCTTCCAGACCATCGACGCGGCCGCGCAGGGTTGCTAATTCTGCTGCAAATTCTTCTTGGAGCCGTTGGAGGGCTGCCAAGTCATCTTTCGTAGCTAAGTTGCCGCTGCCTGCTCTGATTAGCTCGTTAACTTTGTCTAAGCAAGCGTTTAAACCGGCGGCAAATTCGTAGCGGGTCATTGCCCGGTTGCCACGGAATGTGCCGTCTGGATATCCGGCAATACAACCGTAGCGCTCAACTAGGGATTGAAGTGCTTGGAATGCCCAGTCTGTGGGCCGCACGTCGGAAAGTTGAGATACTGAGGTGACTTGACCTTGAGTTTCGCCGCCTGCTGCACCTTCGCTGCTGTACTGGTTGAGCTGCTCTAATGTGGCGGCTGGGTTTTGAGCTTGTGGTGTAGCGGTTTGGGCTACTGATTCAGGCTGTTTCGGCAAACTTTGTTGTGCCGGCGCTGCTACTTTCGGGGCAATTGTTTCTAATTCAACTGCGCTGATTTGCTCCTCGACAGCGGTAGCTGCTGCTGCTGATTTTTCTACTGGTTGAGCGATTGTTGGCTCAACTGCTGCTTCATATTCGTTTACAGCCGGTTGTGATGCAGCTTCGGGGGCTGTGTTGGCTGGGACGATCGCACTTTGTGTTGAATCCGTGCTATTCGCTGCAATCGCTGGCTGAATTTCGCCAGCGGCTTGGGAAATTTCTTCGACTGGGCTGGATGCTGCGGTTGTTTCGGAAACAGCAGCTAACGCATTGAGTTTCGCTTCCGAGGTTTCAGCTTTGGCAGCTTGAGGCTTTAGCGCATCAGCCGCTGGCTGAGCGTCTGCTGCCATTGCGCTCGAAGCAACCACTAGGGTAGCTCCTAAGACTGCTGGGCTAATTAGTAAGTAACTCCACAAAAATTTAGACATTTTCTCTCTCCTCCTCAGACCGACGATTACAAAGAAACTTTTCTAGTCTTCTATGTGGTCAGTAATTGCCACACTAGGATACTTTAAAAAAGACCTAAAATTCACTTTTTTTTTGATTTTTTGGGGCAGACTGACTGTAATGATGTGATTGGTTTTTAGGTTCGGTTGTTTTTTGAGCGGTATTCTAGAGTGTAAAAACCTGACAATAGATAGGCTATTGAGTGATTTGGCGAGTCACAGTTTTGATGCAAGCCCGATCGCCTGTTTAATTTTTAACACAGCGCGCCCGAATCGTCTAGGCTGATTCGGCTTTAACATTTATACTGTGTCCCAGAACCTTAAAGACTTGGCGGTGGTCGAAAAGTTCCAATAAATCACTATTAATTTTATTGTGAGCTGCTTCTTGCCGCAAAATTTTCATCGCTGCCTCTGTGCGCAGAGCTCGTTTGTAGGGACGATCGCCTGCTGTCAGCGCGTCATAAATATCGGCGATCGTCATTAATTGGGATTGAATCGGGATTTCTGAGTGTTTTAGACCTCGCGGATAGCCTGTGCCGTCCAGTTTTTCGTGATGTCCGTAGGCTATTTGGGGCACATTTTTTAGATCCTTTGTCCAAGGAATTTGGCTGAGAAATTCGTAAGTGTGAGTTACGTGAGATTCTATTGCCGATCGTTCTTCCGGCGTGAGATTGCCCCTCGACACCATCAATTGCACGATCTCGTCTGGGGTTAGCAGCGGTTTAATTGCCCCGTCTATATCTCTGTAAGTTTGGCGAGAAATTTCTCGCAGTTGAGCTAGGGGTTCCTCTGCCAAAATGTGAGGTTCGTTTGCCTCGTTCAAGACTTCCCAGTATTCTGCTAGTCTGGTTTTTGCGTCTGCTAGAAAAGTGTCTAGCTGTTCGATTTCTTGGCATTGAGAGCACTCTGGCTCGTCGTTCGGATGTTTGCGGTAGGCGGAATGCTCCAGCAAGTATTTATATTTAGACTGGACGCATTCCATTTCCATCGTCCGCTGAGCTAGGGCGAAACGGTGGCGGATGATTTCTAGCTGTGAGGGGTAGAGCTTTTTCTGCTTGGTCAAAACTGCTTCTGGGACTCCGATTTTCCCAAAATCGTGCAGCAGGGCGGCGTAGCGAATTTCTTGAATTTGGCGGTTGTTAAAGTAAACAGAGCGCAGCCATCCGCTATTGACGGCGTTTACTTCTTCTGACAGGCGCACTGTCAGGGCTGCGACTCGTTCTGAATGGCCGTAGGTACAGGGGTCTCTGGCTTCTATGACTTGCACGCTGGCTTTGACGAAGCCCTCGAACAAATGTTCTATGCTTTCTTGGAGTTGATTGCGTTCGATCGAGATTGCTGCTTGAGATGCGAGCGATCGAACTATCCTTTCTTCCCACTCCGTATACTGCTGAGTTGATTCCCAGGCATTTTCCGCTGTCAGTACCGCATCTGCCTTTTTTTTGCGGTTAATCAGTTGCAGTATGCCTATTGTCTCGCCTTGTCGGTTTTGCATCGGCAACACCATTACCGAGCAAGTACGGTAGTTAATATCCCGGTCAAAACTGGTATCTAGCTGGTAGGGTACTCCCGGAGGCAAGTTGTAAGCATCAGACAGGTTCAAACTTTGACCTGTAATTGCCACGTAACCCGCCAAGCTTTTGTCTGTCAGTGGCAGAACACATTCCTTAAACGACAGTCTGGGTTTTGAAGCATTTTGGGCTACTTTGAACAGCAGCTTAGATTGCTCGTTGCTGTGATCTACTAAATAAACGCTACCGGCATCGCTGTAGGTGATTTCCCGGCTTTTGGATAAAATTAAGTTTAACAAGCCCCCTAAATCTTGGGCGCTCGACAGAGCCGCGCCAATATCCAAAAGCTTTTCTATCAGATCTGTTCTTTCAGCAGACTCGTTCAAGAACTCTGGCCTTTCAAATACGATCATGGTCGGAGGATGGCGAATAGCCTTTAATACATTGGACTTTTAGCATCTCAACTTTTTCACACCGATTCTAACCCAGAGTCGATTTTTTATTTGGGAACTTTCCGCGATCGGGGACTGTCGCTAGATGCAGTGGCTCGTCTTCCGAAAACGGTAACTCTTCTAATCTAGCGTAGAAATCTCTTTGGCTAGCGCAAAGTCTTTCTCAGTTAAGCCTCCGGCATCGTGAGTTGTCAAGTTAACTGTTACTTTGTTATAGGAGATTTCTATGTCTGGGTGATGTCCGGCGGCTTCTGAGGGTTCGACCAACTTATTCACAAAGGCGATCGCTGCAATAAAGTCTTTAAATTTCCGGGTACACCGCAGTTGCTTGTCTTCAACCCTCCAGCCCGATAATTGACTGGTGCGCTCTTGAATTTCAGTATCGTTAAGTAAGTCAGCCATAATTTTTATTATATTTTGGGATGAGCGATCGCAGATTAACTACCCACCTGTGGAAAATCTGACCAAAAACTATCCGCTCTCACCAATAGTATTTTGGTTCAAGTTTTAACACTCAAACTTTAACACTATTCGGGGTGAGAGCGGTCTAGCGGATCTTCAGATTAGAACCTGACTGCCGGGAGATTCCCTAGCTCAGCCTGGTTCCCGATGGAATTCGTTTCCTGTTGGAAACGAGGGCTGGCTGCTAGTGAGCGGCCCCGGCGCACAGCCGGTAGTTTCCAATCTGATGACCCATGCGTTTACTACTTTCTATCATGAGCATCACCTCCAGTTTTTACTAAATGGTTTATATTTGAACGCACTTCATCTAAATCAAAGATTCAGTATGAAGATTTGTGTGCTACCCATTGGCAGCATTACCAGAAGAACCTGCGTTCTGAGTATCATTCCGGTATGCACAATCATTACAATAACACAAGGAATCAGAAGTGGGTGATACTGGTTGAAAATTTTTCAAAATATCGGCAAATTACTGTCACTGCGATATTGGCGATCGATCTCTACAGCAGAGCGAGATTTTTAGGCAAAAGCTGGGCTGTGGGGCGGCGTATCAAGCGGGAAATAATGTACATCTCTCATAATTCTTGTGGAACAGGCCCTAAAGCCTGTTCAAAACAGGCTTTTTAGGAGATATCTAATGTACGATCGATAACCCGCTTTTCCCATAATTCTTGTGGAAGAGGCCCTCCTAGCCCGTTCAAAACAGGCTTTTTAGGAGATATCTAATGTACCATCGGTCGATCGATAACCGCTTTTTAGATAACCATGCGTCCAGGAATACTCGATGTTGTCAAAATTGAAATAAAAAGCTCCTACCTATCGGCAGGAGCTTTTTAAACATTGAGGATAAAACCTAAGTTGCTTGATCTTATCCTTTCAAAATGTTGGAATTTTTGATAACCCGCGCTGATTACAGAGCGTTACCACGAGGCAGAACTTCTTCAGGGAAGATGAAGTTTTCGTGTGGTTGGTCAGTTGGAGCCATCCAAGCACGAATACCTTCGTTCAACAGAATGTTCTTAGTGTAGAACGTTTCAAACTCAG
>Ga0335395_10000171_pt1 | contig 42209 bp, 23 predicted proteins | sample MAT02_FD_205744 | JGI IMG/M metagenome (GOLD analysis project Ga0335395, IMG submission 205744) | Freshwater microbial communities from Lake Fryxell liftoff mats and glacier meltwater in Antarctica - MAT-02 (spades assembly) (version 2) ... | reverse complement strand
TTTGAAATTGCGGCCAAAGCGGCCTATCGGCAGTCTTTGCCGAAAGCTGGGCCTCAGTTGCTCGAACCGATTATGAATGTCGATGTATTCACTCCAGATGATTACATGGGCGACGTGATCGGCGACCTCAACCGCCGCCGGGGGATGATGAAATCTCAGGAGACAAGCCAGACAGGAGCACGGATCAAGGCAGATGTGCCGTTGAGCGAAATGTTTGGTTACATTAGCGACTTGCGTACTATGACATCTGGGCGCGGCCAGTTTTCCATGTCCTTCTCGCACTATGCTCCTTGTCCGAGCAACATCGCCGAAGAAGTGATCAAGGAAGCGAAAGAGCGTCAAGCTGCGAAGTAGTGTATTTGACTCCTGGTAGGTGCTATCTGGAGTCAAACAGAAAAATTAGATCCCCGCTTTTTGAAGAAATCGGGGATCTAATTTTTGTAAACTATCGGTTATAATAAGTCAACAAAACATATTAGATAGTAGAACCACGAGCAGACTTCAACAACATCTTGATTTCTTCAAGACTAAATGGTGGTGAACGACGATGAATCATAGCGTGACAATTTGGACAAACAGGACGCAAATCTTTTATAGGATCAATTTCATATTCTTCTGCAATCTCTGAAATGGGTCGTAGATGATGAACATGAATGAAACCTTTTCCCAGTTGCCCAAAAGCTCTGCCAAAATCGAAACCACAAATAGAGCAACTTGAACCGTAATAATCAATACATTTTTGCCGCGCTTTAGGATCTCGTTCATAGGCGTTGACTGAAACTTGCCGTACTGCCCCCTCACGAAATGTTTGTACTGAATCTACTTCATCAGGAAAGAATCTAGTAGTAGTTACAGATTCCTGAACCTGAAGCGGACTTTGCCAATCCCACAAACATTTTACGTAGTCCTCAAAACGATCTTCCTCACCAAGAAACACATTCATTGCAGCACGAAAGATCGCAAAGAGTGTGACAAAGTTATCAATCACTGGCTGAGCTGCATCTAGGTCTTTAATAGGAAGAACTAGGGATGGACTCTGAATATAAGTACCTTTCCAATCTCCTTCAGGAACCAATTGCAGCTTGTTAATTAACTCATCCAATTCTAACTCTTCAGCTTCTCCCGGTGCAATAGCATAAGAGTAAACTTCATATCTACCCTGCTCCAAAATCCGAGTAACATCTTCCAAATGGTTCTTCAGGACTTGGACAATCGGATTGCCTTCTAGCCCTCTTAATCCAAAAAACTTCACATACAAACTATCAGAAGTACACTCGAACCTCTGTTGGAAATACCAACTTTTTCCTTTTATAGCCAAGCCAGCGCTTGCTTCTTTGAAGGGCTTGGTTTTCTTGGCTCCAGGTCGATGGGCTGGTGTAGTCGTTATTCGGCAATGTGAGAGTACATCTGTGCCATAAACTTGGTGAATTAGGTCACAAGCTTGTTCAATGAGAACCTTAAGCTTAGGGACAAGTAATTCTTGTAGCTTATCAGCACGCTCTCGATCGTCCTCGACTGAGAAGAGATATTGTTCAGCAGACCCTATCAGTGGCAAGTCAACGATTTGTGACAATCCGGTCTCCTCAACTGAATTCATATCTGCTCTCCGACATTACAAGTCCGACGGAAACTAATCGATATTTTAGCTTTTTTTCGACATATCCTGAAATAGGTCATGCTTCCCCGACTCCTAAAACTTGTGCTGTGGTGAGTTTCAGCCTTGTAGGGTGCGTCAGTTAGAATACTTACTGGACAAGGGAAACGCTTATGGACTGACGCACCCTACTATCGTCTTTTAAATGCCGAACAGCTTATGACTCAAATAAATCCCGATCGCACTGCTGGTACAATTGCGATCGACGTTTGCGCTCAATCAAACGGGCAGTATCTTTGTCAGATTTCGTCATCTCTGAGCGATCGCCCTGATGATACCATGAATTTTTACGGACAAACGAAAGAACACGCGATCGCGATCGCCCTGGAACATTTAGCCGACGAGTATCGCGAGAAAACCGAAGAATCTCAGAATATAGATTCGCTTGCCGTGGAAATTTCAGATTCTGGAGAACCAATTAATAAATATTATCATGTGATTGTACACTACGAAGAAATTTCGGAAGCCGAATCTAAGTTTGAGGCAGTACACAATACAATGATAGGAAATACGATAGTTGAGAATGCCAGAATTGCAGCCATTGAGATTGCTCCAGATATCGAAATCGAGCCGTTAGAGCGATCGGGATATTGAACCCTCGGGACTTAGGTGCAGATGGGCATCTTACCCTACGCATCAGCGATCGAAACGTGAGTTTGAGGCGACGATCGACTAGAAGCGCTCGCATAATTTCAAATCCCCAAAATTTCTTTTCTATTACTCCCCCGCAAAATCTGCCCTAAACTTCTCCACAACTCGATTTAACTCCACCGAATGAGAGGCCTTAAATAAAATACGATCGCCCGGTGTGACAAACTCCATTAAATACCTTGCTAAATCTTCGCGGGAATTCTCCCTCGCAATATCTCCTACCTCCACAAAAGGCAAACCCACCGCACCTGCCGCCATCGCCGCCGCTTCCTCAAAATCAGCAAAAACAAACAAAGCATCCAGATTCAACTCTCGCGCCGCCCTTCCCACTTGTCGGTGAAATTCGATCGCCCTGTCGCCCAATTCCTTCATCGTTCCCAACACCGCAATCCGGCGCTTTCCTGGAGTATCTGCTAACAGTCTCAGCGCCGCCAACATCGACTCCAAACCAGCATTGTAAGTCTCATCCAGAATCACAATATCCTGCGGCAAATCGTAGCGGCGCGCCCGTCCATCCGGTAACTGCACAGACAAACCTTGCTTTAAAACTTCCCAATCAATACCTAACACTTTTCCTACCGCCAAAGCCGCCAAATAATTTACAGCATTGTGGCGTCCCGGCAGTGGCAGAGGCAACTCCATACCATCTAGAAGTATTGTATCATTATTTAGTAATTCCCCGCACAAATCCCCACCTTCTAATCCGTAGGTTAATGTTTTTCCGTGCCAAAGTTTGGCCGCAGTTGCGATTAATTTGTCACCATCGTGATTGAGAATAGCAATGCTATCTTTAGGCATTTCGGCTAAAAGTTCGCACTTAGCTTGGGCGATCGCCTCTTCCGAACCCAATCGCCCGATATGTGCCGTTCCTACATTAGTAATTACCGCCACAGTAGGACGCGCAATTTGCGACAGCAGCGCAATTTCACCCATGCCCCGCATCCCCATCTCAATTACAGCATAATTGTGGGTCGGCGAAAGCTCCAACAAAGTTTTTGGCACTCCAATTTCATTGTTGTAGTTATATTGAGTTTTAAGAACATTTCCCCTCGTTGACAAAACCGCCGCAATTAACTCTTTAACAGTAGTTTTACCTACAGAACCAGTAACAGCAACTATAGGTATACTGAATTGGTCACGCCACCAACGGGCGATAGACTGATAAGCTTTTAAAGTATCGTCCACGCGCAACACCGGAAAATTAGGCAATTCCTCTTGCCAATCTCGATCGACAATCGCTGCTATCGCCCCCAAATCCCGAGCTTTTGCCACAAATTGATGGCCGTCAAAATTGTCTCCCCGCAGCGCCAAAAATACTTCACCCCCCTCAAGAGTGCGCGTATCTGTGGCAATACCTGTCCCTAAAGCTGTCAAAACGCCCTCAGACAGAGCAGGCAAAGGTACAGTTAAAATTTCAGCAAGTTGGGCGATACTTACGCGACAAACCATAACCAGCACTCACATTTCAAATAATTATTTTCACAGCTAATTCTACCTCGCCCAACCTCAAATTTAACTAACAGCCGGCTGCGGATCAGGATTGACCTTGATCATCCTAATACTAAATCGTCCCCTCACTAAGAAATTATCCCGTACCCACCCACAATCTTTACCAATACTTTACAAAGTAGATGGTGATTTAAGGCCTTGCTAATTACCAACAATTCATGTCATGCTGGTGTTGGTAAATAGTTTAACTAAGCAAAAAATATCGATCGGCTTAAGCTGCTGACAGCTTCTACCCATAAGCCTCATCCGGCGAGAAGCTCGGTTGACTCAATTGTTGCGATTCATTGGCCAATTCATCAAGATAATAGCGCTGAAAGCTCCTGCCCCAGCCTCGGAGGGTTAATCCACAGTGAACGACTACAACAGACAAAGCCACGAAGAAGAACAGCTACTTTACAAGCACTGGCTGGAGTTGGTACAACGAGAGCAGCCGGCCGAACTCATCAGCCGCTTTCGCACTTTGTTTGTCCAGGGTACCGGATATCCCGATCGCTCGATCGCCGACGCACTCGAAAAAATAGCACGCTCAGAACACGCTGAACAAGAATTCAAATACATCCTCAACCGCTGCTGCCACATCCTGATCAACCGCTGGCAAACTTACCCCAGCAAGCAAGCAGCCATCCCTGAATTGATCGCTCTGTTTGAAGAAGCGCCCAAAATATTATTTGGATACAATCGATCGCGGGCGACTCATTCCATCCCCAAATTAGTAAATCAATTTACCGAAAGCGAACAGTACCTCACCCTCAAGCGCTTAGCGAAAGTCATAACTCACAGCAATGAAGATAGCAGCAACAGCAAAACCCCTGCTACCCTTGCCCTCGGAACCTTAATTCCCCGCTACCCTTACCTCTACAAACACTGCCTCCTCAGCGACGACAGCACCTACGAACAGCAAAAAATCATTAAAAAAATCCAAGCCCAAAAGCAGCAGCAATTTGAGATCAACCTCTCACAATATGTCGCTCACCAAGTGAGAAAAGCCCAAACAGCGCGTCGAGAAACCTCAATTTCCTTTGGAAGATTTATACAACCTATAAAAAACCCAACGCTGTTGAGCGACCCCGAACTGTTTTTTGCCCTCAAGCAATTTGTCGGAAAAGTAGAAGGAGCCGATACCTACAGACAGCTAGCGGGCCGCTTCACGGCGAACGCCAGCACACATCAGTCCTACCGCTCTTTTAAAGACGACTTGTACGAATACCTGATTTCTTCTGTCACCGATGAGCGCTACGGCAAACGTCTCTTTAACGAAAAATTGTATAAGCAACTACAAAATACCCTGCCCCACAGCGATGATCAGAAATTCAATGAATTTTTAATGATCAGAACTTGCAGCCAGTTATTGAATTTTTTAGTAGTAGAGAGTCCTGTGCGGCCCAACCACTTTGTCTTCATCGACCTGATCTCAAACCTCGGGCCCACCCAAACCACAGGTTTGCTGCTAAAAATCGTACTAATTTGCGGCAAAGTCAAGCCCTACCTAGAAAAGCGGCTGGCAATTTTGTTCGGTCACTACGAACTCAGTACCCGAGAAGGCGTGGTGTGGTTAGTCAAAGCCCTGGAAAACGTAAACCTAGCTTTGAGTACCAACTTTGGCAAGGTAGACGTATCTTTCCTGCGGTGAGAGGGCGCCACAACTTTCTGTGCTTCCACTGCAGGCAAAACATCACACCGAGAAACCAGGTTTCTGAATACCCTAAAAGTTTTAGGTTTAATTAGAAGACTTAGTTAACTGCTGAAACCTATTCAAAAGACGCTATTCTGTGTTAAAATCCCATGTGTATCAGATTCGGTTGCAGGCTTTGTTCATTGCTACAGAATTGTCTAAAAACTTGCCCTTCTGTATCGGCAGGGAACTCTCCGAAACTGAAATCTTTGCACTGTCTAAATTTTGGAGTTATTCCTCATGTCGATATACGTCGGTAACTTATCCTACCAAGTTACCCAAGAAGACATCACCACCGTCTTCGCCGAATACGGAACCGTTAAGCGAGTACATCTACCTACCGACAGAGAAACCAGTCGCCCCCGCGGCTTTGGTTTTGTAGAAATGTCCACAGATGCAGAAGAAGATGCAGCGATTGCTGCTCTCGACGGAGCAGAGTGGATGGGTCGCGATCTCAAAGTTAACAAAGCTAAGCCCCGTGAAGATGAAGGCGGCCGGGGCGGCGGCAACCGGGGCGGTGGCGGCCCAGGCAAATTTGGTCGCAGCGGAGGAGGCGGCGGAGGAGGACGTTATTAATTTCCTAGGATAAAGATTTGAGATTGGAGAGTTGAAATTGGCGCGAGAGCTCACCTAGCTCCGAACCACTTCCGGCCGTCCCGAACAACCTATGCTCTTCAAATTTCCATATCTACCGGATTAAATATACCAAAAAGCCAAGGGCCTAACCCTTGGCTTTTTGGTATGAGAGTTGACGGTAGGAGTCTGAAACCGGCTGGGCGAATCCGTTGCAGTACCGTCAGGTTCTAATCGTCAGGTTCGATGCTGCTGCTCAATCCGTGATTATTGAGCGTTTCAGCGTAAAACTCAGCGTGTTCGAGAGCGCAAACAATCACCAATCCCATCCCGTTAGTATGGGCTTCCATCATCACATTTACCGCTTGTGGCTGAGTCAGACTTGGTACCGTCGCCATCAAAGTCTGCACCACGTACTCCATAGGATTGAAATCATCATTGTGCAGCAGAACGCGGTAGCGCGGTGCAAGCTTGCGGACTGTGGAAGGCTTTTGAATAATTTCGACAGACACTAATCTATACCTCCTGACTTGTAAAGTGTTAAAATTTGTCAACAATCTTGACCCGGATTCCTCCGCTGTGCAAGAGTATGTCACTTTCAGCTATTTTATTGAAATCTGAAAATTCAGACAAGGCAGCCCCTTGGTCGATCGCGAGTTGTGAACCCAACACCAAACCCACAGGGGGTGTCCAGGGCCCTCCGCAACCACCTTCCTAGCGCCATAATATTAGAAAGGCGAGATCGGTTAAAAATAACAAACTACTACCTGTTGAGTCTCCAGAACTGAGGGAACCTTATATGAAACGCAAACCTAAATCCTACAACGACGACAGATTCAGCGGCGACCCATCCCGGGGAGATGAAGACTCCGGCTCATTTGGCGGACAGTCGCGGCGTCAACCTCAGTCCGGTAAACCCTCTTTCCTCAATTCCGCCACCCTAGGGATTTTAACAGCCGTCTTTATTCTGGGAATTGGGATTGGCATTGCCTTTAGCTCCACAGCTACAATTAGCCCTGAGAACGTAGCCTCGCGTGAATTTATTGATCGCAGTGCCCCGAACCCAGAACTTTGCGTGCAGTTTGGAGCAAGCGCGATGGTGACAGATATGCGCCTCTACGTCACCCTCAACCCCTTCAACGTCTACATCTCGCAGCCGAGTATGCGCCCCGGATGCGTTTTGCGAACCAATAACTGGGCAATTCTGGAACAAAGAAAACTCATCAGCCAAGACCAAGTGCGCGATTGCAAAAATCGCATGAACACTTTTGGGTTCACCGGCCCCCTGGAAGCTCAACCCGAAATTAACTGTATCTACCAAAACGACGGCGCTAAAAACCTGTTCCTCAACCAACCGGGTTCGATAGCTCCAACCACGGAAGGTCAAAATTTCTAAATCCCCGATATAGCGGTTTTCAGTTGAGTCAATTACAGATAGAGGGTAGGACTTAGGCTTGGCCTAAGTCCTTACTTTATTTCATAGAATGGAAAATTGCTCTAATAATGAGAATTAAATAACCTGTAATGCGTCATTTTCTTGTGGGAAGGGCGTCTCGCCCGTCCCTTATAGACGACGGGCGAGACGCCCATCCCACAGGCTTAGGCAAATTATTTAATTCACAAACCGAACTGCGGGAAATCTTCGGTTAACTGAACTTGCAAAATTTGACCGGGTTGAATCGTAGCAGGTTGAGGAGCAGCGACGTAAGTTGTAGCAACACCTGCGGCCGCTCCAGCCAACAAACCGATACCAGAAAAGCCGCTCAGCAAGAACAAAGTTAAGCCACCAATACCAGTATTTCGCAACAAACTGCGATCGGAAGGCTGAGATCGTCGGCCTCCCACGGCTTGGGAGCGAGCGGAGAGAGGGATATTGCGGCCGTTCAGACTAATAGCTTCCACTACAAATCGACTGCCGAGGTTCGTTGTTTCAAATCGACCGATGACCGGCGTATTAGCAGGTACGATCGTATTACCGCGACTGTCGAGAATTCCCCCTTGCAGCAGCAACACTTCCTCTCGACTGGGCTTCGCTTGCAGCCGCAAAGCCTGAGCACCGGGGTATAACAAACTGAGCTCCGTGCCCGCCGGCAACAAGACATTCGCCCCAGCCGCAGCCTGCAAAGGAGCATTTGAGCGGCCGCGAGGAAGTGGTTCACCAAAAGTAAGCGTCCGCTGTTGGGGTGCAGCAGCAGCCGTTATTTGAGGGGCTAGGCGGTGTACAGCAGCAGCTTGTACCCCACGGCGTTCGTCAAGGCAAACATTGACTAAAGGCACTCTTAGCGGCCGGATTTGGTCATTTGAAGTTGACCGCGGCGAAAAACTTGTAGCGGGATTCGGGGAAGTAGGAGGTTCAGGTCGATCGACCTTTGGGACACCAGTTGAGTTGGAATCTGTCGGTGGCTGGTTTTGCGGTACTTGTATGGCAGGCTGGGGTTGAGTTTCAGGAGTTTCCATAATTCGACTCGGTTCCAGCAAAGGACGCAACACCCAGCGATTTTCTACCCCGCTTCTTTGGAATTGAACTTGCCCTGCGCTGAAACCGACTCCAGGAGCCAAATTGACCAGAATTCTCGCCGTTCCCGGTTGAAGTTGACTCACCCCCACAGAACGCACTCTGCCTTGTGGGTATAGCTGAGTTGCATCTACTCCGATCTCAGTATTGGGCAAATCCACAGCAATCTGAGACGGGTTGAGTAGAGAATATGTGGGGGTTGTTCCCTCTGGAAGAGTAATTTCTAGCTGATTTGTCGCCGGATCGAATTTCCAACTTGTGACTGTAGAAGCATTTGCTGGTTCCAGTGTTGCCGGCACTGTCGCAACTGCGACGACGACTGCTAGACTCAGACTCAGTGACTCCGCAAACAATCCCGCTGGTAGAGAATTAACAGTCAATTTTTGTAAGTCTTCCCAAAATCTTGGGAGTAATTTTTTGTATGGCATGGTGGCTGGCTGAAATTTTTGATCTGAAATAAATTATGGATGGGAAAATTTTGCCTTCGGATGACGCTGAAAGTTTAACATTATTGCGATATGAAAAATTTAACTAAATGGAAATTATTGCGATCGCGCTTCGTTCTTAACAACAAGTGGTGTCTGGTCAGACAAGATGAAATAGAATTGCCAAGCGGACAAATTATCGACGACTTTTTTGTTCATGTCCGACCCAATATCGCCCTAGTATTTGCCGCGACAGAGCAGCAAGAACTTGTATTTGTGCGCCAATACAGGCACGGAGTCGGCGAGATTTTGCTGGAACTGCCGGCAGGAACTTTCAATCCTGCTGAAGAAAGCGGCAAATCTGCTGCTGCCAGAGAACTTGCCGAAGAAACGGGATATGTTGCTGAAGAAATTTTGGAACTAGCAACCTTATATGATAACCCTGTAAAAGACACCAATTCTATCTACCTATACTTTGCTAAAAATGTCAAGCTTGCCACCAAAATACAATTAGATATTACAGAAGATATTGAAGTAGTTTTAGTCCCCGTTGCCGAAGTTTTGGTGAAAATAGCAAACCGAGAAATTTGTGTAGCAGGAAGCATCGCAGCTATTTTTTTAGGATTAGATTTTTTGAACAAACAGCGGTAAGGTGCTGTGTAAATGGAACCTTACACGCTGTTTATTGCGCTTTGGTCTTAACGAGCAAGACTCAGAAAATCCAGAGCAGTCAGAGTATTATTAGCCCCAAAAACCTGAGCCAAAACCTCGCCCGTCGCCGCAACTTGTAGCAGTGCGCCATTCGCCGTCGGGTTAATTTGCAACGAGTCAAAACTCAAGCCACCAGCCAGGACAAACTTATCAGTTCCTACGGAAAAATTGAGCACAGTATCAATACCGCTATTAGCGCTTAACACAAAGTGATCATTCCCAGTACCTCCAATTAAAGTATCATCTCCCCCATCACCAAACAGCCAGTCATCCCCAGCACCCCCATTGAGAATATCGTTATCTTTCCCTCCGTAAATAGTGTCATTACCATCATCACCATTGAGAGTATCTTGGCCTTCATTGCCATATAACAGGTCATCGCCACTGCCACCGTTAATACAGTCTTGCTGGCCGTCTTCACCCACAGCGCCTCGCTCATTTTGCCCGCGATCGCCACTAATGGTATCATTCCCCTGATCACCACACAAAATATCGCTGCCATCATCGCCGTAGATCAAGTCATTGCCCGCATCTCCCTGTACTACATCATCATCCTTGCCACCACGAACAGTATCGCTGCCGTTGCCGCCGCTGAGAGAATCGGAACTCTCACCACCATTGAGAAAATCATTTCCATCTCCTCCAAATAGCAAATCGCGCCCATCAACATCGGAGACTAACTGGTTTTGCAAGCCACCGTAAAGCGAATCATCCCCCTCGTCCCCGACAATCGTGTCGGAACCGAGTTCGCCCCAAATCCGGTCGCTATCTTTGCCACCATAAACTAAGTCATGACCTTTGCCGGCAAAAATGCTATCGTTACCGCTGCCGCCACCGATGATATCGCCGATGTCGTTGCCGAAAATTAAATCACCTTCATCGGTGGCAATTGTGCTGCCTGGTTGAGTGCCGTAGTCGCCGATTATAGTGTCGGAACCTTGATTGCCGTAGAGAGTATCCGAGTCAGTTTCGCCGAAAATTCGATCGCCCCCTTTGCCTCCAAACAGCAAATCGAAGCCATTGCCACCGAGTAAAGTGTCGTCTTGTTCTTGGCCGTTAAGTAAGTCGTTGCCATCGCCTCCAAACAGCAAATCGAAGCCGTCTGAGTCACTGTCTAGAGAGTTGAGTAGGCCACCGAATACAGAGTCGTCTCCCTTGTCGCCGGAAAGGGTGTCCGGGCCCTTGTCACCCCAAATCAGGTCATTGTCGATGCCACCATAGGCGCTGTCAGGGCCTTTGCCGGAGTAAACGGTGTCGTTGCCTTGAGTGCCAGCAATGGCGTCGCCTGAAGCACCGCCGAAAATCAGGTCGCCGTCGTTGTCGGTCAAGTCGATGTTGTTGCCGTTGTCGCCGACGATGGTGTCGGAGGCGCGATCGCCGTACAATGTGTCAGAACCGCGATCGCCAAAAATGCGATCATTGTCTTTGCCACCAAATACTACATCGTTGTCTTTGCCGGCGTAAATGATGTCGTTGCCCCTACCTGCTGCGATGAAGTCTCGCTGTTGGTTGGAGAAGATGATATCGCTGCCACCTTCACCTAAAACTGTGTCGTCGCCGCGAAATGAGAGAAACAGTTGGTTAGTTTCGTTTCCTGTTAAGGAATCGTTTCCCTCGGTCCCGATGCTGGTGTTTTGGATGTCGATGAGTTGTGCGGCGTTGGAGTCGAAGTTGAGTATTTGCGAAGGCTGGGGTTGGATAAATGTGATGTTCGGGGGCTGGGGCAATGGGTCGCAACCACAACTGGTATCCGGTTCGGGTACTTGGTTGAAGATAGGGCTTGGTTCTGGCGCTGGTTCCGGGGCTGGTGTGGGTGTTGGTGGTGTGGGTGTTGGTGGTGTGGGTGTTGGTGGTGTGGGTGTTGGCGCGGGTGTTGGTGGTGTGGGTGTGGGTGTTGGTTCGGGTGGTGTGGGTGTTGGTTCGGGTGGTGTGGGTGTTGGTTCGGGTGGTGTGGGTGTTGGTGTTGATTCTGGGACAGGTGTCGGTTCCGGTTCTGGGACAGGTTTCGGTATCGGGGCGGGTGTCGGCGTCAGCGCGGGCGTCGGCACGGGTATCGGCGCGGGTGTTGGCGTCGGTATCGATTCCTTAAGGGGAATGAGAGAGACAGTGGCGACTGCCGCACTGGTGGCGCCGAGGTTGTCTGTAGCGCTGTAGGTGAAGTTTGCCCCTGTGAAATTGCCGGACGCCTGGAAGAACAACTGGGTAATTTGCTCGGCTGTAAGGGTTTGACCTGCTGTGACCCGCACTCCCTGGCTGGGGTCGCCCAAGAACAGCGTGCCTTCAGTGGCTGGTGGCAATGTGTTTACGGTAAAGGAAACCACCGTCCCGTCTGGGTCGGTTCCTCCGAGTCCGGAGATGTTCACGGTTGTTTCCAGCAACAAAGCGACGCTGGAGTTGTTGGCGACGGGTGGCTGGTCGGTGGGAGGTAATAGTGCTAGCAGGGAGGCTGTAGCCGGGGCTGGACTAAGGGCGCCGCGGCGGTCTGTGGCGCTGTAGGTAAAGTTGGTGGCTGCGAATTCGCTGGTTGCTTGGAAGAATAACTGGCTGATTTGAGTTGTGCTCAGTCTTTGGCCTGCCGTGACCCTGATTCCCTGGCTGGGGTCGCCCAAGAACAGCACCCCTTGATTTGCCGCCGGCAGGGTGTTGATAGTGAAGAATTCGATCGAGTCGTCGGGGTCTTTGGCCGTCAGCCCTGTAAGGTTGACGGTGCTGTTTGGCGCCAGGGTCTTGCTGAAGTTTGTGGGTACCGGCGGGTAGTTGAACGCCAGCGACACCAGAGAAACTGTGGCGGCAGGACTGCTGCCACCGAGATTGTCCTTGCTGCTGTAGGTAAAATTAGCTCCTGTGAAATTGCCGGCCGACTGGAAGAATAACTGCGTCATTTGCTCGGCTGTCAGGGTTTGACCTGCCGTGAGGGCGACTCCCCCCGTTGCGGGGTCGCCCAAGAACAGGACGCCTTGATTTGTCGGTGGCAGGGTGCTGATGGTGAATGTAACCACTGTGCCGTCTGAGTCTCTGCCTCCGAGCCCGCTAATTTGGACAACGCTGTTGGGCGCTAGCGCAGCGTTGCTGCTGTTGGCTGATGGAAGTTTGTTGGGTGTGGGCTGCGCGCTGATGGCGGTGGTGACAGTGGCTCTGGACTCGGAACCGTTGTTATTGCTGGGTTGGGGGTCAAAAGTGGTCGATCGACTCTGGGAAGTATTGCTAATGGTGCCCGTCGCTGGAACGACTAATGTTACCTCGCGGTTGATATTGCTGCCGCTAGTCAAACTGGGAATTGTTGGGAAGGTGACAACCCCTGTCACGGGGTCGTAAGTGCCGTTATCGGATGCGCTGACTCCCGTTAAACCGGGAATGATGCTGTCTGTAATCACTACGTTTTCAGCAGCATTCGGCCCATTGTTGGCGGTAGTTATAGTATAAGTTACGGAACTACCAGCAGGAGCAGATGTGAGACCGCTCTTGGACGTAACCAGGTCGGCGCGGGCTGCATTGATCGAGGTAATGACTTGACCCCCCGCCTCACCGGGCACTGCGACTGTCGAGCCGTCGTTGTTTGTTAAGTCGGGGTCTGGAGTGTCCGATCGACTTAATACAATGTTGGTGATGCTCGTCAGGGTAGGCGGCGGTACCAAAATCAGGCGGTGGGTGACACTGCTGCCGCTGGCTAAAGTCGCGATCGCTGGAAAATCGATCGTCCCTGTGGCTGGATTATAGGTTCCGCCATCAAACACGCTGACTCCCGTTAAGCCGGGAATCAGGCTGTCGGTGATGACTACGTTGGTCGCAGGACTCGGCCCGTTGTTGGTAGTAGTAATTGTATAAAGTAGCGTGTCGCCCGCGTTGATGCTGGCCGGAGCCGTTTTTTGGGTGACAACATCGGCCACAGCATCGATCAAGGTGGTGACGGTGGCGTTGGGGTTTGTACCGTTGTTGTTGGTCGGAGTGGAGTCGGGAGTGATGGAGGTACTTCTTGCCGTGTTGCTGATGGAAGTTAGGGTGGGCGGTACTGTGAAGCCGATCGTCCGGCTGACTGTCTCCGCGTTGGCAATTGCCACGGGCGCGAAGGTGACAATGCCGGTTACTGGATCGTAAACGCCGCCGTTAGATGCCGTGACTCCGGTTAACCCGGGAACTATGCTGTCAGTGATGGTTACAGCTTCTGCAGGACTCGGGCCTAAGTTGACTGTGGCGATTGTATAGCTGACCGAGCTATCGGCCGTAGCACTCGTAGAGCCGGTTTTGGTGGTAACAATATCCGCGTTGGGCGCAATACTGGTCGTAACCGTAGAGTTAGTGGGAGTGCCGTCTTTGTTGGTTGTCGAGCCGTTGTTGTTAGTGGCGATCGGATCGAAAGTCGCCGCGCTACTCCGGGCCGTGTTGCTGATGGCGGTACGCGTGGCTGGGGCAATAAAACTGATGGTGCGGGTCGCAGTACCCGCATTTGCCAGCGCTGTCAGTGCTGGGAAGGTGACAATGCCCGAAACTGGGTCGTAAGTGCCGCCGTCCGATACGCTGACTCCTGTTAAACCCGGAATAATGCTGTCAGTGATGGTCACATCGGCAGCGGGGTCTGGCCCCATGTTAGTGGTAGTCAATATGTAGGCGACGCTTGACCCGGCCGAGGTAGTCACAGGGCCACTTTTGGTAGTAACTAAATCCGCGACTGTATCGACAACTGTGGTAGACACTACACCAGGCCCCTCGATTTGCCCTGGCGCGAGTACACCGCTGTTGTTGCTGAGGTCTGGGTCGAAAGTCGAGCTAGTGCTGAATGCAACGTTGGCAAAACTGCTACCGCTGGTTAAACCGGGCGGCAAATCAATTGTCAGGGTGTAAGTCACAGTCTCGCCGGCATTGAGAACCGGAATTAACGGCCAGGTGACAGCCTTGGTTTGGTTCACGTAAGTGCCGTTGTTGGAGGCATTGAGAACCGGGGGCAATCCGCCCGGAAGCAGCAGTTCTAAAGGTATTTCGTCTTGAATCAGAACATTTGTAGCAGGCGCTGGCCCCCTGTTTACTGTAGTAATCGTGTAGGTAATGCTGCCTTCGGACTTGACGAACTGCGGGCCTGTCTTGATAGTGGCAACCTCAGCGGCGATACTCGGAGGATTGATAGTTTCAACTACTACGTTTTGAAGTTCGTGTATGTTGTTGGCGCCTCCTGTCGAGCTGCCAAAACCAAATTTGAAAATTGGCGGTACTGGGCCGTTTTCGGTGGTCAAGTTGGGGATGTCGATCAATGTAGTTTCGTAGATGTCGTCGAAATTTTCATCGAAGGCAACGGTGAGGCGAGAGGGATTCACCGGATCGTTAGATGGATTCAACGTAATTTGAACGGATCTTTTGGCTAAATTGCGATCGCTCGTGAACGTATTGCTGAAATTAAAACTGCTGCCGGCAACAGGGCCACTAAAGTCAATGCTCGTAGGAATGTTATCGATGCCGAAGGGAACGATCGCATTTGTTAAAAACTGATAACCGTTTGCTTGATTTCCTCTAATAGTTACTGAATCAGGTCTGAAAGAACCAATAGAGGAGCCGGGAATCGGAGGTGGCTCAGGGCCAGAGCGCCCTTCTGTGGATGTTGAAAAATTGCCAAACTCGTCAAGCCCAATGCCTAAATAACCTCCCTCAATACCGGGTATATTTGTTCGTGGAGCGTAAGCCAGAGAACCGCCATAACCCCCTGTCCTGGTTGGGCTAACAGTGCCGTCAATCAAGAAGAAACCCAGCCCGTCCCCTGGCTGAGGGCTAATAAAGGGTTGCGGAGGCTCAAATTGCTGTATTGAACCGTAAGAATAAAAATCAAACTGGACTCTGATACCGTCGGTTGAAGGAATGGGGTTGTTGTAGATGACGAAGGCTTCCCGAAGGTTTATTGCTGGAGTTAATAGCAGAGCGCCATCGCCGGGACTTGAACCGCCCAAAGCCGGAAGTACGCCGGATACTGTGCCTCCGGTAATGCCGGGGATAAGTTGATTGGCTGCTGGAACCCCGCTGCTGGGATCGAACAGTGCCCCGTTGTTTCCCCCGTAAATCCAAGGCCCCCTAACTGTGGAGTTTTTGAAAGTTTCGTTAACTAATGTGCCGAGGGCGTAAGGGTAGGCTTCGAGCACTTCTTTTTCAATAGCGATACTCGCCTTTATTTCCCCGATCGCAAATTTTAATTCCCAGTCGCCGCCGAGTGCCGCACTCCCCGTCAAGTTGTCGGAAGCTGCAATATCTGCATCGACTATCAAGCTCAGCCGCCGCACGAAGGCTTCGCCGCTTTCCCCCGCTGCGACGCTGCACCCGAATAACAAGATATCTCCTCTCTCGCTGAGGGCTTTTCCCCACTGCCGTAACAAATGGCTGTAGGTTTCTAAGTTGTCGTTGCAGAGTTCGATCGACCCTAGCTGCACCCCCGCTTCTCGACCGTGAGAAACTATCTGAAGGCTGTCTAAATCGCTGTAATTAGCCAAAATTCTAGTAATTTGCTCGACTCCATCCCGCGTCGAGTCCAGTACAAATACCTCTGTATCGGCTGTTGCTCCTCTTGCCAAGCTGTCGCAGTTCTCTACTCTGGCATCGAGGAACAGTACATTTTTTATAGTCTGGGCGCCCACAGACTCGGTTGCTCGCAAAAATTCTCTGTGGGGATGCCCAATTCCCCTGTCGCCACGGAGTTTCTGGGACAGGAAACACTCCTCTGTTTTTACTTGTTTTATTGGTTTTTTCTGATGATAAGTTGCTGTTGTTCGGGATTTTTCGTCCGCAATCCTTGCGGTGGAGTCACATATTTGTGGAGTGATAAAAATTGGTTTGTTGCAGATGCTTTGCATGGTAAAATTGTCTCACGGATTGTAGATGATGTACTTACTTATAGATGATCATTATCACCTCTTGAAAAGGTTTAATTGCAGAGTAAGAGGCTCTGCTGCTTGACTTGGATCAAGAGCAAAAAGCGAATTTTACTCAGGACAAAGCAGTGCTATATTGACATTTGATAGCATTGCAAATATCGCCGGCAAAAGAACTGAGGATTTGGTGTTTAAATCCCAGTAATCTCTCTATCGGGTGATATTTTGCCTTCGGCTTTTTTCTTTTCTGTTAGCGAGTGTATCTGTTACACGCCTAGCTCTGACATCGCGCAGTAGATAAGAACACGAGTTCTCAAAAATTTACTTGATGAGGTTTTCTGTACATCGTCTAATGCACTTTATTTGCAGAGAAAATTCACTATTTCTAGACGTATAAACCTGGTTTTAGGGAGGAAAAGACTTCTTTGCAGCTTTCGCTCCCGGTAAACAACTCGGTTTCTTTGGTTTTGGTGTGCCAGCCCTGTTCACAATAGCAACCAGACATTAATTAGGGAGTTATAGCCGTGACATAATTATGGCGGCCGTGCCCGAAGTGTTATTCAACTGAGATCTTGTACCATTCTCAATAACCCTTCTATGGGGGGGTTCTCCTGCCCCGCCCATAAGAAAATTCACTTGTGGTGGAACAGGCCGGAAAGCCTATTCTTGAGAATGGTGCAACATAATGAGATTCAATTGAAATCGGCATACCCTGTATCGACGAAGCGTCTTAAAAATTCATGACTTGGAGTCTGGAGATAGCAATCTAGGTTTGAGACTGTTTCGCTACGATCGCAAAAACAGATTAGTGCCGCCCATAAGCAACTTCTCAAACTGTCAACTTAGAGTCTTCGAGCTGGTGTCTGTTTAAGATAAATGCTCGGGACAATGTTTCGTGCAGAATTTTTCATGATGTTTTGGAGAAACTGATTTGGAGATTTGCTCCTCAGCTAATTACGATTTTTGGTGGCTAATTTTCTTAACCGCAGGAGTTACGCCCAGGAGACTAGAAACCCAATTTAGGCCTAGATTTCTCGCCGCCCAACCAAAATTTATCATCTAAACTTCGTTTCTGATCGTAAGTCCTCAACTAGAAAAACACCGATCGCAATTCGCGTGTTATGGCAACTGTAACCAAGCAATAATGCTCGATTAGGTTTTAACTGCTGAGTTTGGGCGTGGGTCGTCCAAAACAAGCTTCAACAATAATCCTTACACGTAAGTACATATTAACTCATTGATTATTACATCCGCAAATAGGCGTAGATACAAGCACCAATATAAGCTATATCTTTTGCTCCCGAACGTCAAGAGTTCTGGCTTGGTAGTACCGACAATCTTGACAGGGCCCAGAAGGATTGACAGCGCAGCGAATGTAATTTGAGCGGGCGTTATACTCGCAAGTGATATCGCCGATCGAATAACCGAGGCTTTGTATGTAAGTGCGATCGGCAGTTGGTAGTTGAGTTCGCATAGGTCTATTCGCTACCGCAAGTCTGGCCGCTGCAATTCTGTCGCGGGCTTGGCTCTGGGCAGAGCGCATCACCCACAAAGACAGCAGCGAGGGAGCTAAACCTATGAAAATAATCAGGAGAGCGGTTAACACATTTTCAGAGCTTATGTGGAGAATATTTGTTTTAATTTAGGCGATCGGCAACAGAAAATCCTCCCCGAGAAGACGGTTTTAAATAAGAAAAGTTCCCGATAAAATCTCAAACTATGCCACCCCTGTGTTAACCGTTGGCTGGGGAGTGAGGAGGGCGAATTAAATAACTTACAATTTTAATTGTTATTGTGGGATGGGCGTCCCGCCTGTCCTTTTTGGACGGGCGGGACGCCCATCCCACAAACTTGTGGAAGTTATTTAATTCTTATTCCTAAGAAGGCGATCGCGGTTGGCGACACTTTCTTGGTAAAGCGCAGCGCCAGGGTTCAACAAAGCCAGAAGAGCAAATATGATGTGATATTATGTCAGGTCAATTACCACCAATAAAATAGGTTTGTAGTGACGACTGCAAGTTCTGATAAAAATCAGAGGACTTGGATTCATCACTACAAACGTGAAATCGGTTATTTTACAGGACTAGATATGAGAAACCGGATCGGTTCAAAAACAAGCAAGTCAGAACATGGGCCAGCTATTGTTTAAGAAACCTGGTTTTTCTCAAAAACCAAAACGGTTAAACCTTAGCAATATCCCCCGCTAAATCCATCAACGAACCCGCGCCTTCCACCTTAGCAACATCTAACAAAGTCTTCAAAACAGAATCGGGATTCAAACTAATCGAATCAATTCCCAACTCAACTAAGAAACGAGCAAACTCAGGATAATCGCTGGGCGCTTGACCGCAAATCCCAATCTTGCGATCGTACTTCTTGGCGGCTTTAATGGCAATTGCTACCATGCGCTTGACAGCTTCATTCCGTTCGTCAAAAATGTGCGCGACTAAAGCAGAATCCCGGTCTAATCCTAATGTTAGCTGAGTTAAATCGTTAGAGCCGATCGAGAATCCGTCAAAAACCTGGGCAAATTCATCAGCAAATATGACATTGCTCGGCAATTCGCACATCACATACACCTGCAAGCCGTTCTCGCCCTTAACTAAACCGTGTTTCGCCATCTCGGCCAACACTTTTCGCCCTTCATCCGGGGTGCGACAAAATGGAATCATCGGAATCACATTTGTCAAGCCCATTTCGTCGCGAACTCGCTTTAATGCTTTGCATTCCAAAGCGTAAGCTTCGCGGTAATTTGGGTCGTAATAGCGAGAGGCGCCGCGCCACCCAATCATCGGGTTTTCTTCCTTGGGTTCAAACTGCCGCCCTCCCAAAAGATTAGCATATTCGTTGCTCTTGAAATCGCTCATCCGCACGATGACTGGATTTGGATAAAATGCGGCGGCAATTGTGGCAATTCCGTGGGCGAGTTTGTCGGTGAAGAAATCGGGTTTGTTTTGGTAAAGCGCTGTGAGTTCGGCAATTTCTTCCTTGACTGATTCATCGACCAATTCGTCAAAGTGAATCAGTGCCAGTGGGTGTGCTTTAATGTGGTTGGCAATGATAAATTCTAGCCGCGCTAAGCCTACGCCGTCGCAAGGAATTGCTGATAAACCAAAGGCTTCTTCTGGGTTCCCGACATTCATTAAAATTTGAGTGCGGGTGCGGGGTAAATTCTCGATCGCAGTTTCTTGAATTTCAAAAGGAAGCAAACCGGCATAAACTTTGCCTTCGTCTCCTTCGGAACAAGAAACAGTGATTTCTTGATAGTTTTTCAAGATTTGGGTGGCGTCGCCGGTGCCGACAATGGCGGGAATTCCCATTTCTCGGGCGATGATCGCGGCGTGACAAGTGCGGCCGCCGGAATTGGTCACTATGGCACTTGCTTTTTTCATAATCGGTTCCCAATCCGGGTCTGTTTTGTTGGTAACTAAAACTTCTCCTGATTGAAATTCAGCGATTTTGTGTACATCTAAAATCACGCGGGCTTTTCCTTGTCCGATTGATTCGCCAACGGCGCGTCCTTTTGCTAAAACAGCACTGCTACCTTGCAATTTGTAGTTTCGCAAAACTGTAGCCGACTTTTGAGATTGTACTGTTTCTGGTCGTGCTTGGACAATAAACAATTCGCCCGTATTGCCGTCTTTTGCCCACTCAATGTCCATCGGGGTATAAGTCCCGCGCACTTTAGAGTAGTGTTCTTCGATGACTACGGCCCATTTTGCTAGTTGCAGAATTTCCTCATCTTGTATGGCAAATTTATTTTTTTCTGCTGCGATCACGGAGACGTTTTTGGTGTATTTAGAACCGCCGATATCGTACACCATTTTGAGTGTTTTGCTGCCGAGGCGTTTGTCTAAAATCGGGCGAAAACCTTGTTTTAATGTTGGTTTAAAGACGAAGTATTCGTCGGGGTTGACGGTGCCTTGGACGACGTTTTCGCCTAATCCGTAGGCGGCGGTTACTAATACGGCGTTTTTGAATCCGGTTTCGGTGTCGATGCTGAACATGACGCCGGAGGATGCTAAGTCCGATCGCACCATTTTTTGGACGCCGACTGATAGGGCAACTTCAAAGTGGTCGAATCCTCGCTGTTGGCGGTAGGAAATCGCGCGATCGGTGAATATGGAAGCAAAGCATTTGTGAGAGCATTCGAGGACGCCAGCGCAAGCTTGGACGTTGAGGTAGGTTTCTTGCTGTCCGGCGAAACTGGCGTCTGGTAAGTCTTCGGCGGTGGCGGAGGAACGCACTGCTACGTCTGTACTGTCGCCGTAGCGATCGCACAATTTTTCGTAAGCATCCGCGATCGCCGCTTGTAGTTCTCGCGGAAATGGTGTGTCCAGAATCAGTGCCCGCGCTTGCTTGCCTTTTTGTCGCAGGTTCTGCAGATCTTCTACGTCTAAATCGGCGAAAATTTCGCGCAATTTAGGTTCTAAACCCCCCGACTCGATGAAGTAGCGATAAGCGTGTGCTGTAGTTGCAAATCCGTTGGGGACGCTGACTCCTTTTGGGGTTAACTGTTGAATCATTTCCCCCAAAGAAGCATTTTTCCCGCCTACTAATGGGATGTCGGCGATGCCGACTTCATCAAACCACAATACTAAGGCTTTTTCTTTGGGAAGTACAACTGGTTTTTGTTGAATTGCTAATTTTTCGAGCATTGCTTTTTTCCTCTCAACTTCAGCTCATTTCTGTCAAAGGACAGTAAACAAAAGACAGTTTCTTGGGAATTGTAATTTTGTTACAAAAATTCTCAATTTTTTTCCTAGGCTGTATCAACCGAGTTTTCGATTGCCTCTATTTCAAGATTATCACTTTTTGGCTAAATAGCAAGGCCTGTGGAGATATTTTCTTTGATTGCAAAAAGTAAACAAATCGCAGTAATGAGTTTATGTAAGGTATCATAAAAGAACTGGTAAAAATATGAATAGCGAAGATAGTTCCCACCGCTTTTTTTGCGTTGAGCGCTCATTGGTGCGGGGATATCGCTTGGATGGTGTTGCTAGCGGAATTGAAGGACAACAAAGGGTGGGGTTCGATCGCGCGATCGGCTGAACTCGCCCAAAAACGGATACTTACTTTCCGACAGGAGTCGTGAGTCGCCCAAAATTTTAGATTCTAGTTCAACCTCCCCGATTCATCTGTGGACTAAATCTCAAGTATAAAATCTAAAATCTGGTCACAGGGGCGATCGCCAAAAAAAATACTCAGCAGCTTAGTTTCCTCTTGAAACCGAGCTTCTAAAAACCCTAAAAATTTTTCCTCTGATTGCGTTGACCTACTTAGAGCAAAAACACAGTCGCATAGAGTGCATTGTAATTGTTGAACCAAAGAGTTTTTAAGTGGAAACGGCGGGATTTGTGGCTATACAATTCTTTATATGCTATAATAGTGTGCTAGACTGCCTTATGACAAAAAACAAGGTATATGATATCAGTTTTGAGCCCACCCGCAAAGCGAAACGGCTTTAAAGTTCTTCTGGTCGAAGACAATCAAGCAGAAGCCGAGCTGATCGAAGAATTATTATTAGAAACAAATGTCAACCGAGCTGAGTCCCAAAGGCTATCAGTAAGTTGTACAGACCGTCTCAGCAAAGCGCAGGAACTTTTGGTCGGTGAACATTTTGATGTGATTTTACTAGACCTTTCGCTGCCCGACAGCCAAGACTTAAGTACAATTGTCAAAATACAAGAATACAGCCTAAATACTCCGATTGTCGTACTGACTGCCCGCAACGATGAAGAACTTGCCGTGCAGTCAATTCAAGCCGGAGCTCAGGATTATCTAGTCAAGCGAAAAATTGACAGCGAAGTGTTAATTAGATCGCTCCGCTACGCAGTCGAGCGGCAGCACAACCAAGAAGCTTTGCAAAAAAGCGAAGAAAAATATCGCTCGGTGGTTGAAAATTCCCTCGTCGGAATTGCGATTATTGCTCCTCCAATTTCCACCGATTTAGTCGGAAAATGCGAGTGGTTGGAAGTTAACGATGCTTTGTGCGATTTGCTGGGATACAACCGCCAAGAACTTCTGCAGGGAAATTGGGAAAATTGGAGTTTTTCTGAAGATTTGCCGGCCAGTTTAGAGCAGTTAAAGAAAATTTTGGCTGGGAAAAGTGAAGGCTATGTTTTAGATAAAAGGTGGCGCAAAAAAGACGGAAAAATTGTTTATACGAGAGTTTCGATGCGCTGTATTCGCGGTCGGGACGGTTCGATCGACCGGATGATTAAAATAATTTTGGACGTGAGCGATCGCTACCGCTACGAAGATGAATTAAAAGCATCAAAAGAGTTTTTGCATCACACGATCGATGCTACTCCCGATCCAATTTTTGTCAAAGACGAGCAGCACAGGTGGGTTGTATTAAACGACGCTTTTTGCGAGTTGATGGGCAAAGGGCGATCGGAACTGATTGGGAAGTCTGGATACGAATTTTTACCCGCAGCACAAGCCGATTTTTTTGAACAGCAAGACCGGGAAGTTTTCAAAAGAAGTCAGCCTCAAGAAACAGAAGAAATTTTTACAGATTCCGCAGGCAAAAAACGCATTATATCTACAAAAAAGACAGTTTTCAATAAAGCCGACGGTACTAAAATGTTGGTCGGAACAATGCGAGATGTGACAGAGTACAAGCGCCAGCAAATAGCGCTACAGGAAAGCGAATCTCGATTTCAAAAAATGGCCGCCAACGTGCCGGGAATGATTTATCAATTTCGGCTATCTGTTGATGGAAAAACATTTTTTCCCTATGTTTCTTCGGGCAGTATGCAGCTCTACAATTTAAGACCGGAAGAAATCGAAGAAAATGCGGATTTGCCTTTTGCAACGGTTTATCCCGACGACATCCCAGACTTGCAGCGATCGATCGCAACCTCAGCGGCAACCCAGCAAGCTTGGCAACACCAGTGGCGGCAAGTTGTGTCCGAGCGAGTGAAATGGCTGCAAGGCGCGTCGAAACCGGAAAAACAAGCCAACGGCGATATAATTTGGGACGGTTTGGTGATGGATATCACTGAATTAAAACAAACCCAGCAAGAGCGCGATCGCTTTTTTAATCTATCGCTGGATTTACTTTGTATTTCAGGTTTTGACGGCTATTTCAAACGCTTAAACCCCGCTTGGTCAAATCTATTAGGTTACAGCAGAGCCGAACTTCTGGCCAAACCTTTTCTAGAATTCTTGCATCCCGAAGACCGAGCAATAACTATAGCCGCAGTAGAAACACTAAAAAACGGCAACCCCGTTATTAACTTAGAAAACCGCTATATTTGCCGTGATGGTAGTTATAAATGGCTGTCGTGGACGGCATCGCCCTTTGCCGAAGAAGGTTTAATTTATGCAGGGGGCCGCGATGTGACATTGAACAAACAAGCTGAAGCTGAATTACGCAAGAGCGAAGCCACCAACCGCGCTCTTTTAAACGCGATACCCGACATGATTTTTCGCTGTCGCGCCGACGGTACTTTGGTAGACTTTAAAGCCGCAAAAGACCTCCAGACTCTAGTACCGGCAAACATATTTATTGGCCAAAAAGCACAAGACATATTGCCGCCTGCTTTTGCTGAAAAAATCTTGTCCGGCAACCAACAAGCGATCGACACCGGCGAGATTCAAGTTGTAGAATATCAACTGCCAATTAATGAGGTAATGTGCGATTTTGAAGCGAGAATTGTGTTCTGCACGGATAACGAAATTATCGGGATCGTCCGCGACATCACCCGCCGCAAACGTTTCGAGTCAAAACTCCAGCGACAAGCCGCAGCAATGGAAGCGGCTTCCGAAGGCATCGGTATTATCAATGCCAGCGGAGAGGTGATTTATGCCAACGCAGCTAAACTCAAAATGTATGGTTACAATTCCCTCGAAGAAATGTTGGGCAAAAGTTGGCAAATGTTTTATGTAGGTGCAGAACTTGCAAGGTTTGAGGGGGAAATTATGCCGGCTTTAGCGCGCCAAGGTTATTGCAGCACTGAAGCTGTAGGCTGCCGCCGCGACGGCTCTCAATTCCCTCAAGAAATCTCGCTGACAGCCCTGCCAGACGGCGAATTAATTTGCCTTGTTCGCGATATTGCTGCGAAAAAGAAAGCTGAAGCAGAGTTACAAGATAGCAAGCGGTTCGGTGCTCGAATTGCTGAGGCAAGTCCTAATATTTTGTATGTTTGTGACTTAATAGAACAAAAAAATATCTATGCAAATGCTTCTATTTACAACGTTCTAGGCTATAAGGTAGAGGAGATTTTGGCGATCGGGCCGTGGATGCTGTCAAGTTTAATCCACCCGGAAGATGCTATCAAAATGCCTGATTATTTACAGCAAGTCGAAACGGGCAGCGAAGGGGATATATTTGAAATTGAATACCGCGTCAGGCACAAGGATGGTTCTTGGCGCTGGATTGTCAGCCGAGATACTGTATTTGCTAAAACAGCAGAGGGTAAGTTAAAACAAATTCTCGGTACGGGAACTGATATTACTGAAAGCAAGCAAGCAGAAGATGAAATTAAGCTGTTGCTGGCGGCAACTCAAGCCATTAGTCAGTCTGCAGATTTTCACAGCGCCCTCCCAGATATCCTGCGGTTGCTGTGCAATGCGATCGGCTGGAATTTTGCGGAAGCTTGGATACCGGCTGCTAACGGTACTTTTTTGGAACACAGCGAAACTTGGTACGCTAGCGATCGCGATTTAGATATGTTCGGCCGTGAAAGTAAAAAAATTAGATTCGCCGCCGGAGTGGGAGTACCCGGACGGATTTGGTCAAGCCGAAAAGTAGAATGGATTGAAGATATTTCTCTAGCCAAAAATCATCTTTTTGCCCGATCGCAAATGGCGGCATCAGTCAGATTGAAAGGTTGTTTCGGAGTGCCAATTCACGCTAGCTCAAAGGTGCTGGCAGTTTTAGTATTCTGCAAGTGCGACCGCTCGATTATGGAACCGCGTATAGTAGAGTTGGTCAAGGCTGTAGCGACTCAGTTGGGCGATCATATTCAGCGCAAACAAGCCGAAGAAGAATTGCGTAAAAGTGAAGAACGCTGGCAGTTAGTTCTCAAAGGCAATCAAGACGGAATTTGGGATCTGAATCTTCAAACAAATGAAGCTTTTCGATCGGCCCGCTGGCAAGAAATTATCGGTTACGCAGACGGCGAAATGGAAAGCAGCAACAGCGCATGGATCGATCGCATCCATCCAGACGATCGCTCACGAGTGCAAGCAGCGATCCAAGGTTATCTCGATCGCCAAATCCCGAATTACGCCGCCGAATACCGCTTGCAGTGCAAAGACGGCAGCTATAAGTGGGTACTCGCCCGCGCTCAAGCAGTCTGGGACGAAGCCGGAAACCCTCTGCGGATGGTGGGTTCGATGACGGATATTAGCGATCGCAAAGCAGCAGAATTAGCTTTACTGCAGGTCACTCAAGCCGTCGAAAGTACCAGCGATGCGATCGTGATCGCCGACTTGAAAGGGCGATCTATTTACCACAATCAAGCCTTCATTCAGCGCTACGGCTACACGGTGGAAGAACTCAATGATATTGGCGATATGGCAGCGCTTTACGTCCGGCATAAAAATTACAAACAAATTTATAAAAGCCTTCGCAAAGGTCGCTCTTGGTGTGGCGAACTTGCACTGCAAACTAAGAGCGACGAAGCAGTAACTGCTCTGGTGCGAGCCGACAGTATTCAAGATGTTAATGGAAATTACATCGGCTTAATAGGAGTAATTACCGACATCACAAAACGCAAAGAATCAGAACTAATTTTGTGGCAAAAGTTAAAGCGTGAACAGTTGGCAGTAGCCATGCTGGAACGCATTAGATCTTCTCTCAATCTTGAAGAAATTCTTACCAAAAGTGTCGAAGAAGTGCGGCATTTTTTGCAAGTAGATCGCACTATTATTTACCAATTCAAGCCGGATTGGAGCGGATTTATCGCTGTCGAGTCGGTTGCCGAAAATTTCCTACCAATTGTAGGAATGGAAATTTATGACCCCTGTTTCGGGGCAGCCTACGTTCCTCTTTACCAAGACGGTAGAATTAGAGCCATAGAAGATGTTTACAATGCCGGCATCGCCGAATGCCACTTGACTTTGTTGACTCGGCTGGAGGTGAGAGCGAATTTGGTAGTGCCGATTTTGCAAGGCGAAAACTTGTGGGGGCTGTTAATTGCCCACCATTGCACGGGCCCGCGTCCCTGGCAGCAATTCGAGGGAGAGTGCCTAAAGCAATTGGGGGTGCAGTTGGCGATCGCCATTCAGCAATCAATGCTATTTGAACAAGCACAAACCGAAATTGCCGATCGCAAACTTGCAGAAGCCGCCCTGCAATTAGCTAAAGAATCCGCCGAATCCGCCAACCGCGCTAAAAGCGACTTTCTCGCCAACATGAGCCACGAATTGCGGACACCTTTGAACGGGATTTTAGGATACATTCAACTGCTCAAACCGGATAAAAATTTAACTGCGGATCAGCAGGAAAGTCTCCACAATGTTCATCAGTGTGGCAACCACCTGCTGACGCTGATTAATGACGTTTTAGACCTCTCGAAAATCGAAGCTAGTAAAATGGAACTTTCACCGGCAAACCTGCATTTTCCCAGCTTTGTTAAAAGTATTGTTGATTTGTTCCAGATGCGATCGGCTCAAAAAGTAATTGCCTTTAATTACGAGCAGGTTTCCGCGCTTCCAGACGGTATTTTGGCAGACGAAAAAAGGTTGCGTCAAGTTTTGATTAATTTGCTCAGTAATGCCGTTAAATTTACGAACAGCGGCAGCGTTACATTCAAAGTCGGTTATGCAGAAAATTTTCCCGATAATTATCCTCAAACCAACTGCGAAAATTCTAGTTTGACAGCGGAAATTGCCACTCAAACGATCAATTTGACCGCGAATTTAGACGCGCAGGCAACACAAGAAGCGCGCGAAGCGATAATCCCAGCAGCAAATAAAGAGCAATTACCAGTTGCTAAAATTCGCTTTCAAATCGAAGATACTGGCATTGGCATCGGGCAGGATAAATTAGAAGAAATATTTTTGCCTTTTCATCAAGTGGGCGATCGTAACAATTTCGTCGAAGGTACCGGACTGGGGCTTTCCATCAGTCAAAAATTAGTCAACATGATGGGCAGCCAAATTCGCGTCCAAAGTACCTCCGGCAAAGGCAGCATATTTTGGGTGGATCTAGACTTGCCCGCAATCGCCGAGTGTTCTGAACTCCCCTCCACGCAAGAAAAAAGGCGGCTTGTCGGTTTTACCGGCCCGCAGCGGAAAGTGCTAATCGTGGATGATCACGAAGTAAATCGCGCCATGCTGCACAGGCTGCTTTTTCGTTTGGGCTTTGAAATTGCAGAAGCTACAGACGGTGAAGACTGCTTGCACAAAGCACAGGAATTTCGACCGGATATAATTTTAATGGATTTGCTGATGCCCGTAATGAACGGTTGGGAAGCTACCAGGCGGCTGCGACAGTTGCCGGAATTAAAAGATCCGGTTATCCTTGCTTTGTCCGCTAACGTTTACGAGACTAGCAGGCAAGAGAGCATACTTGCAGGTTGTAATAATTTTCTCACCAAGCCGATTCAAACTAACGAGCTTTTAGAATTATTGCGCCTGCATTTGAGACTAGAATGGGTTTACGAAGAAAGATCACAAACCAAAAAGCGGAAAGCTCAAACTGCAAAAGCATCCTCTGAGATTGCTGCTACTGACTCAACGATGGTTTCTCCTGCCTCAGAGTCAGTGTTGGCATTGTTAAGATTTGCTGCAATAGGGGATATTGAAGCTATTCTAGAAGAAACTGCTAAACTAGAAAATTCTGATCCGAAATTAGTGCCTTTCGTTCATCACCTGCGCCAACTTACTAAAGGATTTCAGCTCAAGCAAATTCGAGATTTTTTGAAGCAACATTTGTCTTAAAATTGACGGTAGCTAACAGACAACTTAAAACCAGTTAAATCTCACATCTTGCACTTGTGTCAGCAACAGGCAAGATGCCTGTTCCACAGAGACTGAAATGTTGGTGGGGTGGGCATCCTACCCGCCCCTAAAAGAAAGAGTGATTGCAAATAAAGGGATCTACGAAGCAACCGGGTTTCGAGATCCGCAGAAAATCACTTGAATCCGATTTAAACTCACAACCGACAACTCAAAAATCAAAAATTTAAATTTTTCCCTTGAATATGAACGATAAGAATTCCGAAAGAAGCATCATACTAATTGTCGATGACAACCAAACAAATCTTGACGTACTTTTCGAGTTGTTAAGGAATTACGGATTTAAAGTATTAGTGGCTCTAGACGGCGAAAGTGCGATCGAGCAAATTGACTACATCCATCCAGACTTGATTCTTTTGGATATCATGATGCCAGGAATTGACGGTTTTGAAACTTGCCAACGTTTGAAAGCAGACCCGTCAACGCAAGATATTCCCATCATATTCATGAGCGCCCTTTCGGATACGCCTGATAAAGTCAAAGGCTTTCAGACAGGAGCCGTTGACTACATCACTAAGCCTTTCCAGCACGAAGAAGTTTTGAGCCGCATTCAAACCCACTTGACAATCCGCAGCTTGCAAAAAAAACTCGAAGAAAAAAACCTCGAACTTGCCCACCTCAACCAAAACCTGGAAAGACTTGTTGAACAAAAAACCAAGCAATTAATAAACCAGGAAAAAACAGCCATCATCGGACGTTTGACTCAGGGAATGGTTCATAACCTCAAAAGTCCGCTGCAAGTGATCCAGACTAGCGTCGATTTGATTGAAACAAAAGCCACACAAATTCAAGAAGACTCTCTGTTTAATTATACTAAGTATATTTTTCAAGCTGTCACAAAAATCAATCAGATCATGGATACTCTGATGATGAAAAGCCGAAACGAGCAAAAGCAAGATTTGCACCCGGTGAATATCAACGATTTAGTGCAGCGAGAAATTCAGCTATTGGAAGGCAACCTGTATTTTAAAAATAAGATTAGAAAAAAATATTTTTATGACGAAGAAATTGCCAGCATTCCATTAATTTATTCCTATATATCTCAAGTATTTTATAATTTAATCAATAATGCAATGGATGCTATGTGGGAAAAGAAAAGCAGAGAAATAACTATCGTGACTCGGCAAGACGACTCGAACATATACATGGATATTGCAGATACGGGATGCGGCATATCCTCTGAAGATTTGCCAAAACTTTTTGACCCTTTTTACACCTCCAAGCCGCCTAAAGGCGAGGAAAAAACCGAAGGGGAACCGACAGGAACTGGCCTAGGACTTTATACTTGTATTGAACTTTTAAAACCTTTTAACGGTGAGATTGCTATTAGCAGCAATGTCGGTCAAGGCAGCGTGTTTACAGTTGTGCTGCCCAAACCGCAGAAAAATTGAGCGACTCAACTGAGTTAAATTGTGTCCGGTTATACAACCGTAATTAAGTTGGTAATTAGGTTGGTAGCAAGGCATGAAGTCTTGGTTCCTTGATCAAGAGAGGACTTGCATTGCTCAATACAAATAGGCGCTAATTTCGGGTCATTAACCGAACACAATCTCAGAGCGTATTTTGTAAATCAACGGTAATTCTCGTAGCTTAGTAGTAATACCACTTAAATAAAAAATAATGCAACTTTAGACAAACTTTAAACGGCTATTTAAAATCTAAAGTTTCAAAGGCTATCAGCCATGCAAATTCTGATTACTCCGCGCTCTTTTGACTTGCCTCTTGCTATTCCCCTGCCAAAGGTTGTAAATTAAAACAGAGTTGAGTTGCAATATTGGTAAGAGTATAATAGTTTTGGGCCACTAGGTTTGGGGCGAGGCGGAAAACTTGCAGCGAACAACTCAATTCTACAAATAAATCTGCGGGGTCTGCAAGCACACAGCGCACTCTCAAGCGTGCGGTTCAAGTTCCCCAATCATGAGCTAGGTAGCTGCATCCGCTGCTGAGATTTTATAATTACTAAAAAATAGCAAAAGGATAGCAGTAAAAAAAAATGCCACTGCACGCAAGAACCAAACTGCGATAGTCATCAGTCATTCCAAATCTCAAATCAAAAATATAAAATATAAAATGGTATGACATCTGTTTTTGAGTCAACTTTAACGCCTGCTTGTTTGAAAATTCTTTTAGTAGAAGACTGTGCAGAAGATGCAGAACTCATTCAAGAACTGCTGTCTGAGCCCCAACTAGGACAATCAATTGATCTGACCAATGTAGTTCGCCTCCGGGAAGCTATAGAAATTTTAAGCGACAAAATTTTTGATGTAATTTTATTAGATCTTTCACTTCCTGACAGCCGAAAATTTAATACTTTTTTCCGACTTCAAAATTGCGGTATAAATATTCCGATCGTCATTCTGACAGCGGCCGAGGACGAAGAACTGGCTGTCGAGTTAATTGCCGCCGGCGCCCAAGATTATCTGGTGAAAAGACAGGTAGACAGCCGGCTGCTGGTACGGACGCTCAGGTGCGCGATCGCCCGCCAGAAACGGCAAGCAGAATGGCAAAAAAGTCAAGAAAAATACCAGCAGGTTGTTGGCAATATCAAAGAAGTCGTTTTTGAAACAAATACTGCTGGCAATTGGACTTTTCTCAATCCGGCTTGGACGGAAATTACCGGATTTACCGTTGATGAAAGCTTAGGAACTTCCTGTTTTAGTTACATTCATTCTGAGGATCAATACCAATATTTAAATTCGCTTAGAGGTCGGAGACTAAATCAAGAAACATCCTGCTGCTATCAAATTCGATATCTTACCAAAAATGGCAAAATTCGGTGGGTGGAAGTGCAAGATTTTTTTATTTTTAGCTGGAACGGCGAGGCGCAGGGGACGACAGGAACTATCAATGATATTACAGATAAAATTTTAGCACTTTCCGAACTAGAAGCTAGTAAAAAGTTTTTGAATTATACAATCGATGCAGTTGCAGATCCACTTTTTGTTAAGGATGAACAGCACCGTTGGATACTGTTAAATGATGCTTTTTGCAAGCTGATCGGGAAGCAGCGCGAGGAACTGCTGGGCAAATCGGATTACGATTTTTTTCCCCAACAAGAAGCTGAGATTTTTTGGCATACTGACCAACAAGTGTTTAGGACTGGGAAAGAAAACGAGAGTGAGGAAATATTTACGGACGCCCACGGTACAAAGCACATTCTATCTACTAAAAAAACTGTCTTTGAAAATACCGATGGCAGTAAAATTCTCGTCGGGATAATTCGAGATATCACTGAGGATAGGCGCAAACAATTAGCGCAGCAAGAAAGCGAAGCTAGACTGCGGCAACTTGCTGCCAATTTACCGGGAATAATTTATCAATTTCGTCTCTCAAACGACGGGAAAAAAAGTTTTCCTTATATTTCTTCTGGTAGCCGTGATTTATATGAATTGGAACCAGAAAATATTCAGCAGAATGCCCAACTTGTTCTTAGTTGTATTCATCCAGATGACCGTCAAAAATTTGAAGAATCTATTGCTGTTTCTGCGGCAAATATGCAGCCATGGCAGCAGGAATGGCGCACGATAGTACCGTCGGGAAAACTAAAGTGGATGCAAGGGGGTTCGTCGAGACCGGAACGAGTTGATTATGCGACTGAAATAGGGCAGGAAGGGGATATAGTTTGGGAAGGCATGGTGCTGGATATTACTGATTTAAAACAGGCAGAAGCAGCTTTGCGGGAGAGTGAAGCCAGATTTCGATCGCTCGTTGAGAATATCCCAGGCGCTATCTGCCGCAGCTTGTATGATGCTGAGTGGACGATGGTATTTATTAGCGATGAAATTGAGGTAATTAGTGGGTATCCTGCTGGGGATTTTATTCGCAACAACCGCTTGAGTTTTGCGAGCATTGTCCACGAGGCAGACAAGGAAATGGTCGATCGACAAATCAGCGCAGCAGTAGAGTCGAAACAGCCGTACAATCTAGAATACCGGATTGTTCGCGATGACGGGGCGGTGCGGTGGATGTCGGAAAGAGGTCGGCCAACTTACAATCTAGAAGGGCTGGTTTTGTGGCTCGACAGAGCGATTTTTGACATTACCGATCGCAAACAAGCCGAACTGACTCTGTGCCTGGTAACTCAAGCTGTAGACAGCGCTAGTGATGCGATCGCGATCGCAGATTTGGACGGTTATTCCGTTTATCACAATCAAGCATTTATTCAGCGCTACGGCTATACAGTTGAAGAACTAAATAATGCCGGAGGCCCAGCAGTAATGTACGCCAAATCTCAAGATTTGAAAAAGTTATTTAGGGTGCTGCGGAAAGGTTTTTCCTGGGAGACTGAAATTGAAATCAAGACTAAAAATGGCGACATTATAGAAACTTCATTGCGAGCTGACAGCATTAAAGATAGCGCCAGTCAACCAATAGGAATGATAGCCATAATTGCCGATTTCACAGAAATAAAACGCACCGAATCGGCATTAAAACTCAGTCAAGAGCGCTTGCAGTTGGCGGTTTCAGGCAGCTCTTTGGGGCTGTGGGATTGGAATATAGCTACTGGCGAAACTTATTTCGACTCCCATTGGAAATCAATGCTAGGTTACGCAGAAACTGAAATTGAAAATAACTTCCAAGGTTGGGAAAGTTTGTTGCATCCCGAAGACCGACTGAAGGTAAGAGAATCTTTAAATTCCTATTTTGAAGGTGGCACAGGTATCTATGAATTTGAATTTCGGCTGCTCAACAAAGCGGGCAATTGGCAGTGGACTATGGCGATGGGCAAGATAGTCGAGTACGACGAATGGGGCGGGCCGTTGCGGATGACAGGCACTCACAAAAATATCAGTGCCCGGGTTGCAGCAGAAGCAGAAAAAACGCAGTTGATCACATCTTTGCAACAACTTGCCGAACAGTTGCAAGCAGCGCAAAAAATTGCCCGCATCGGCAATTGGGAATTTGATCTGCAGGCAGGAATTATTAGTTGGTCGGAAGAACTGTTTCGAGTTTACGGTAGAGAATTGAATCAGCCGCCGACAATGGAAGAACTTTTAGAGCAAATTCATCCCGATGACAAAGAAAGGTTTACACAAGTTGTGCAAAAGGCAGTGACTGAAGGGACAGCTTACGACATCGACCACCGCATCTATTTTCCATCAGGAGAAATCAAGCACGTTAACGGTAAAGGACAAGCTGTTAAAAATGAGTTTGGTCAGGTGGTGCGGCTGTTTGGCACGGCAATGGACATTACCCATCGCAAAAAAGCAGAAATTGCTTTGCAAGAAAGTGAACAGCGATTTCGAGCTGTATTTGAACAAGCAGCGATCGGCATTGTGAAAGTGTGGCCAGACGGTCAATTTTTGAATGCCAATCAAGGGTTTTGCAATATTGTCGGATACTCAGAATTGGAGCTGAAATCACGAAATGTTGGGGATATTTCTCACCCAGAAGATGTAGCAGCCGATGTCGAGTCGCGCGACAGACTGTTAGCTGGGGAAATTTTTAATTATTCCATTGAGAAACGCTTTATTCGCAAAGATGGTTCATTTGTTTGGACTAATATGACGGTATCTTTAGTGCGGGATGGGTTTGGGGAACCTAGCTATGTAATTGGTGTGATTGAAGATATTAGCGCTCGCAAACTTGCCGAGGCTATCTTGCGCCAGCAATTAAAGCGAGAACGCCTGGTGGTAGGAATGCTGGAACGCATTCGCTCTTCTCTCAATTTAGAAGAAATTTTGACAAAAACTGTTGCTGAAGTACGGCAATTTTTACAAACAGACAGGACAGTTATTTATCAGTTTAATCCTGATTGGAGCGGTTTTGTAAATGTCGAGTCGGTGGGCAAAAATTGGCTGGCTATTCAGGGAATAACTATTAACGATTCCTGCTTTAAAGACAGCTATGCTTCTGCTTACGAACATGGTCGTGCTGTAGCTGTCGATGATATTTACCAAGCTGATCTTTCCGAGTGCTACATTAATTTATTAAGTCAATTTCAGGTGCGAGCTAATTTGGTAGTGCCAGTTTTGCAAGGCGAGAAGTTGTGGGGGCTATTGATTGCCCACGAGTGCGCGGGCCACCGTCACTGGCTGGAAATTGAGGTCGAGTGTCTCAAACAAATTAGCGTGCAGTTGGCGATCGCGATCCAGCAATCGACACTGTTTGAGCAAGCACAAACAGAAATTGCCGATCGCAAACAAGCCGAGTCAGCTTTGCAGGAATCGGAAGCGCGAGAACGTTCAAAAGCGCTAGAGTTAGAAGCAGCTATTAACAAACTCCGAACGACTCAAGCTCAGCTCGTTCAAAATGAAAAAATGGTGAGTTTGGGTCAGTTAGTTGCTGGTGTTGCTCACGAAATTAATAACCCTGTTAGCTTTATTCACTGCAATCTCAATCCGGCTCGCAATTACACTTTAGATTTGCTGGAATTGATTAAAATTTACCAGCATTACTGTCCTAATCCTCCAGCCCAAGTCTTGGATAAAATTAATGAAATAGACTTGGATTATATTGCTGAGGATTTCCCGAGATTGTTTAATTCGATGCAAGTAGGAACCGAGCGAATTGTCGAGATTGTGAAATCGTTGCGTAATTTTTCCCGATTGGACGAGTCTGCTGGCAAGTCGGTTAACATTCACGAGGGAATTGATAGCACTTTGATGATTTTGCAAAATCGGTTAAAATCTCACAGCAGTCCTGGAGAAATTCAGATAGTTAAAGATTACCAACTATTGCCCCAAATTGAATGTTTTCCAGGCGAGTTGAATCAGGTATTTATGAATATTTTAATTAATGCGATCGATGCTTTGGAAGAACGGGACAAGCAGCGTTCGATCGAGGAGTGCGATCGACATCCCAGCACGATCGCTATTCGCAGTTATCAGGCTGGTGCGGGCTTCGTAGCAGTATCGATTGCGGACAACGGGTGGGGGATACCGGACTCGGTGCGATCGAGGCTGTTTGACCCGTTTTTCACGACTAAACCTGTGGGCAAGGGCACGGGTTTGGGATTGTCGATTTCTCACTCGATTATCGTCGATCGCCACGGCGGCAGATTGAGCTGTATTTCAACACCGGGAGAGGGAGCGGAGTTTTTGATTGAAATTCCAGTGCGGCCGAATTTAACTGGTAGGAATTCAAATTTGGGGCAATAAATTAGGAATTTGTAATTAGGGCTTGCTGAATAATCGAGCGCATATTGCGTCGCGAAAGGTTTCGATGGCGTGATCGAGAATAAAGTGCAAGATAAACAGGTAAAATAGGTCAAAACCCGTGCATCACCCAGTGCGAACTTGTACATAGGGCTTGCTGAATAATTGATCGCAGACCACTAGCAGGAGCGATCGATATATTCAAGCTCGATTTAAGATAAGCTTTTCCTGAGTTAATCAACTCCAATTATAATGGGAGATTATCATCAATCCCAAAACAGGTGTTCTTTTTCCAAATAGACATAAAAACACACAAAAAACCCGGCGCCACCAGGTAGTAAGGTTCATTACCAAAAAAGTAATTGCAATAACTGTACCAGATGTATTATCAAGTTTTGCCATCACTCGATTGAAACCGAATCTTCGTTTCCCTTGCCCAAACTTTCCCTCAATCGCATTTCTAATTCTTTCATCTTCTAAGGCTTGCTTCATTTTTGATTTACTGACGTTTGCTGGCGGTCTTCCTAGGGGTAGTCCACTGATTCTAATGCCTCTTTCTTTTTCGTTAAAATTATCCCAGCTCATCCGGTCTAAAAATACATATCCTGATTAAGCAACTTGCTGATAGTTTGGCTCCCAACTCTACGCTTTTTCAGGCTTTTCATCTGACTATGGGACGGATATGGGGTTGGCTTAAACTTACTATTCTATCCTCAATGCTCTGTTTATTATTGTCAAATAACCATTGCTGTTGGCGATCAACTTCTGTGAGGACTAGCAAAGTTTTATATTGCTTTTTATTCAAACCTTCTCAGGTCGCACCTGAATCAATTAGCTGTTCAATATGAGCCAAGTTTCTTTTAATATATTGGAGTTGTTTTTTAATTGCTTATCTTTTTTTGTTTCGGGATGGTCTTCTTTGTTTTGCTATTAATAAGTAATCTTTTCGGGCGAGATTACGGTAGGTTCTTGGTTTTTTCAGGATTTGACCTTTGAGCGGTTTATAGAGAATATCTATGATTTTTTCGATGTGAACTCTGGCTCCGTTTAATAGTCCTAAGTCGGTCGGATAGCTAATGTCCGCTGGGGCACAGGTTGCATCTATGATTAATTTTCCGCGATTGAGTGACTCATTTTTTGCGTCGGAATCCTTTTTTTTCGGTTTTGACGCTCGGTGATTTCGCGCATTTTTTCGACCATTCGTTCGTTCACTTTATTAATTAAGTTCGGACTAATTCTTTGGCGGAAGTGAACCAATAGTGATGGGTCAAATGGTAGTTCATTACTGTAGCTTGATTGACCGATGAAGTATTGTAGATAGGGGTTTTCCCGGATCTGTTCTACCGTGAGGCGATCGCTAATTCCCAGTTTTTCTTTGATGATTAATGCTCCCAACACCATCCGAAAAGATTTGGCCCTTAAACCCTTTTCTGTCGGGAAGTTGGCCGCATATTCTGATTCAAATTCATCCCACGGGATTATTTGGGCCATTTTTACCCAACGGTTGAGGGCTGACAATTTACATCCGTTGGCTAGTTCAAAGTCTAAGGGTGGGAGGGGAGCAAGCTCAGCTTTTTTGTACACGATCGCAGGTGGCTATGCACGGGTTTTGATCTATTTTACCTGTTTTTCTTGCACGCTTCTCTTGATCGCACCAGTTCTTAACCCAGACCAGGTAAAATTCGATCGATTATTCAGCAAGCCTTAATTAAGCTTGATATCCAACGAGAAGGAAAAAATATGAAGAGTTTAGTCGAAAAAGCTATTGAATTAAAAAACGACTCAGAATCCGACGAAAAAGACCGATTTTGGTGTGTGTTCGATCGCGATAGAACCCACATTCCGCACCCTCAACTGTCACAATCGGTTTTTACTTACTTTTATCGATAGATTAAGCTAGAAATTATACTTTTATACCGTGTTTTAACTGATACAAATTTTAGGAAAGGCATAATTTATCACTTGAAAAATCGATTTTTCTGAGTAATTATACTGTGTGACACCCTATGGTGCGGAATGTGGGATAGAAACGATAAAAATCCTCACGATGCCCAAAATTTTAATGCAGCTATAACTCTTGCCAAAACTAACGGCATTAAAGTAGCTTACTCCAATGATGCTTTTGAACTTTGGTATTTACTACACTTCCATTTTTATAATACTGGAATTTCTCGCAAAGATTATCAAAATATGTTGACGAAGTTACTGGGACACAAGTATGAGAAAAACAGTGAGACAATTTATGAGGAACTAAAAGACAGACAGCAGGATGCAATTAAACACGCAAAACGGCTTTTAATTGAATACGATCGCCCCAATCCTGAAACTGACTATCCTTCAACAACAGTACATTTGCTAGTCGAAGAACTTAACAGTTTTATTCCTGATTGATGAGGAATTTTGGCAGTACATACATCTGATTATCAAAAGACTTCCGAAACCCGCTTTCTTCGTATATTTCTCGTTCCTCGCAAAACTCATAGAAACCGGGTTTCTAGCCCCCCCCATGCGTAAGCCCTGCAACTTTCACTGCAATAACGAGAGTAAAAACTTATATCTATGAAACGGAGAACAGCGTCAATAAATAATCTGATAACCGTTTTGTTTTATTGGTTGATTTAGACTCACATCTAAGGGATGTTGACCGATATCTCCGTTAGAATCTGTGGTGATAATTGTGACATCAATACATCTAGAAGCGAGGGCCGCAGAAAGTCCGAGGACCATTTGACTTGGCCCGCCGTATACCAAGGAAATTGAGGGGATAATTTGGAGAATCCGCATGGGGATAGTTATTTAAATCAACATACCAACATCTCCCATTACAAATTTAATGATCTGCAAAAGGTTGCCCGTCTAGCTGTTCAGCTTCCTCTCTCTTTGTTGCTGTAATTTGGGTATTGTGAGCCATTGTCTTGGAAAATTCATACATTTCACTGGCTTTTGCTTCCGCAGCTTTCACAATTTCAAGGATTTCCAGTAGTAGGCTTTCATCTGGTAATTGTTTCATGGCAATGCTTCTAATTTCTCAACTACTTTGTCTATCATAATTTTCGATTCTGGAGCCATACGTAGCAAGGCTGCTAAATAATCTCCTGCTTTTTGAACATCTTCATCGGGCACACCAGCCATCAACACATTGCCCACCATGTGCTCGGCTTGTAAGCGAACACCTGCTACGTTAAATTGAAAATTACTGATCGAAGAAAAGTATTGCATCAGTATTTCATTTTGTGGAAAAAGAGACATTGCTCTTCTAAGTGCAAAGAGTCCCAGCGTTGCTTGGCGTTCGGTATCGTCTAGTACCTGGTATAGTTCGCTAACCAAAGAGCGTATGTCGGGAGGAATAGACATTTACCACAGTTTTTTTTATTTAACACTTGCATTATAGCTAAAAGCTACAACAATTCTTTGTAGAATTCCAATAACTGCTCAGCTAAAGCTTGATTTGTATAATTGCTCATCGCTCTATGATAACCCCGATCGCCCAAATCAGCAGCCAACTCCTGCCGCTCCATCAATTTCTGCAAACACTCTCGCAAAACCCCTGCATTTCCTTCTGGGAATAATAACCCCGCATCGCCGATAACGTGGGGAATTTCCCCGCAGTCGGAACCAATCACCGGAATGTGACAGGCCATCGCTTCAATTAAAACATGACCGAATTGTTCTTTCCAGCCCACAGTGGTAAAAGTTTTGAATTTATAGCTGGTTTGCGAGGGCAATACCAAACAGTTCATTAAGTTAATGTAGGGGGGGATTTCTTCGTGGGAAACGCTTTCTACCCAGATTATTCGGTCGCTAATTCCCCATTCAATACATTTTTCGGCGAGGTGCGTCCGCAATTTTCCTTGTCCTACTAACAGCCACTTCCAAGAGCTTTTTTTCAACCCTGCCAAGGCTTCAGCTAAAGTTAACAATCCTTTTTCTTCCACAAATCGCCCTACAAACCCTACCACAAAATCGGTCGGTTCAATGCCGAACCCGCGCGATAAATCAGCGTTTTTACCAGTACGGCGAAACAAAGTTTCATCTACTCCAAGTTGAGGCATTACTTTTACCGCACCTTGATAGCCCCGCTGCCGCAAAATTTTAGCTCCATCTAGGTTGCCTGCAATAATTCCGTCGGTGTGCTGAAGATTGTAATTTTCTAAGACTGAAATTGGCCAATTCAATTGATAAGGCAGGTTCCACCAGGTAAATAATATATTTTTTGCTTGCAATTTTAGCAGTTTATTTAGTAAGATTAACTGTGCACAAGCGATAGATTTTGAACCTTGCTCAACTTGGATAATCTGCGGTCTAAAGTTTTGCAAAACTTTAATTAAATCAGTGCCAAAGCTTAGCAATCCTTGATTGTTTTGACTCAAGTTGGAGACAGGGATTACTTTAAATGAACCCTTTTGATAAAATTGCGTTTCTATAATTTTATTTTGTACGCCTCCGGGTTTCCAACGCTGCGGCACTACAAGTGTTACTTCAATATCGGGTTCTAGGTTGGCTAATATCTTGAATTTTTCCCGATTAATGTCCACAATATAGGTGTGACTAGCCACGAGAATTCTCATTTATTGGGAAGGGCGAAGGGGAATAGGTAATTATTGAGCGTTAATCTTGTCTTGATGGCTGTAAATTTGTCCATCATTCCACAGAGATTGAATTAGTGTATTTATAGCACTGAGAAAACCCAAGATATAAAAAGCAAATCTAGTTATAATTTTAAGGGGCGAGTGGCTTTTATAACAAGGCGGATTTCCCAAAACGTGGCAGTCAAAGAGTTTGGCAAAAAATCGCAGGCATTGAAAAGCTGTTAAATTTTTCAATCCCATTAGAAAGTGATTGTGATAAAATGTGATTTGATATTCGATCGATCGCGTACTGACATCGTGACATCCGCCGCTCTCTTCCCCTAAGTGAACTAAACACGCATTAGGATCGTACCAAATTTTCATGCCAGTCGATCGCAATCTCAAACAAAAATCCGACTCCTCCCGCACCGCACTACCTGCAAACCGCTCATCAAACGTCAAACCGCACTCGGCAAAAACCTGCCTGCGAAATGACATATTGCAGCCTCTAGCCGAGAGCACCTGCTGCGGTTTTACTGTATGCACTAAATCGATAAAATACCAGGCAATGCCCGCATCCATCGCTTCTGAGGGCAAATATTCAATCGCCAAATCGCCTCCAGAATTATCCAGTTTCATTCTGTCAAAAACCCTGCCCGCCACACATCCCACATCCGATTTTTCTAAATAGTTGTCAGCGTGAGCCGCCAAAAAACCCTCTGGCAATTGTACATCATCATCAATAAATAAAATAATCTCCCCAACTGCGCGTCGCACTGCATAATTTCGAGCAGCAGGCAAACTCGCCCAATCTACTCTAAACCAGCGAATTTTGCCAGCATTTGCCAATTCCTCTAAATAAACTTGAGTTTCTGATTCGTGGGTGCGAGTTTGATCAATTACCAGCACTTCAAAATTCGGGTAATTTTGCCGAATCGTATCAGCCAATGTCTCTCGCAGGGGTTGCTCGCGATTGTAGGTGGGTATCACAACAGAAATCATCATTCGCAGTTGCCACTTTCATTATTTCTCTAAACGCCAAAGCCAGACATCGCCCGGTTGGTAAATTGGTGTTATTTTATATTTTTGCACTTTTTCTAGTTCAAATCGTAATAGCTCGGTGCTTCGGTAGAGAAATACATCGCTAAAACCATCAGGAATTTTGACTTGTTCGGGTTTAACTGCCAGCAAAAGCTGTACTTGCGGTTTCAGCAGATAGCTGACAGACAGTATTTTTCCTGTGATGTTGTTGCCTCCGTGACTGATTACTAAAGGTTTTTTCGCTTGATTGACAATCGCCGCTACTTGCGGATTATATTTAGTGCTAGAAGGATACTTGTTCCACCAAAGCTGCGACTGTGAGCTGACGGCACAAGAAACTATTCCACTCGATATTAGCGCTATTAAACCGAGCTGCCACAGCTTTTGTTTTCGGGGATTGGTGGCGGCTGCAATTTTAGCGGTGAACAGATAGGCAACAGCTAGCTGGATTGCTAAAATATAGGGAACCAGATAGCGATCTGCAACGCCTCCCACTGCTATCAATACTATCGCTGTAATTCCGATGGCTGTCAATACAAACAGCCAAACTCGTTTGGGAGTTGAGCGGCAGAGCGAGTATATTGAATGTGCGATCACTAACAGTAATACGGCCACTACAATCAGTCTGATTAAATTGGTAGTCATATTGCTCGAACCCAATTTGATGATTCCGCCCGCCCAATGCGTGTCGATAAACATTCGGCAGGTGATGAAAATTAAAGGTTTAAGTGAAGATATGAAAGACAGGGAAAGGCGGGGCAAGCCTACTGTTGCTTCGATTTTTGGCGCGTTCTCAAGTAATACCCAAATCCAAGGAGCAAAAAGAATTATTGCGATCGCGGCAGTTACTAAATAGGGCTTGCTGAATAAGCCTCAAACCCTTACATCAAAAGACTTTGGCTCCTGACGGCGCTGAGCGTGTGTAAGATTATGAGCTAAAATTAGTCAAAAGCCTAGCACAGTATCACTTTCGTG